>ERZ859980.1047-NODE-1047-length-12813-cov-2.129566_pt1 | contig 12813 bp, 16 predicted proteins | sample MGYA00509984_ERZ859980 | MGnify/ENA primary metagenome ERZ859980 (study PRJEB30046, sample SAMN00715173) | human gut metagenome | study: EMG produced TPA metagenomics assembly of the A metagenome-wide association study of gut microbiota in type 2... | reverse complement strand
AGTTCCTCTCCCGGTTTGTCTAAAAGTGTGGTGCCTGTCCGTCTGGCAAATGATTCCGCCATATCCCTCTGCCCGCCTTTTCCAATGCAGGCAACAAATTTACAACTCATTCTATTCTCCCGGATCACGATAAAATATAACGATGAAAAATAGAGGTGCATAAGCACCTCTAAATGAATTATAAATATTATAACATGAATTTCCTGTTTTACCAGCACAACGTCTGGATCGAATGTGCCGGAATTTCCATGTCACATTTCATTCCACTTTCGCAGAACGTAAACGCCTGTGTATCATCCGTACAATTTAACAGAATCATTATTTTTTCGCCATCCGGGTTCACAAAACCACATGCTTCCACTTTACTTGTAAAACGTGATACAAGCATACGTTTTGCACCTCTTTTGATGAACCGGCTGAAATGTCCAATATAGTAATAAGACAGTTTTACATCGATCGTATCATTTTTTGTGTCACACATAACCGGCGCATCACAATAATTTTTGACATGATTCGGTCCACCCAGTTCATCCAGATAAATATTCAATCCAGATAGGCATTCATTCCTGCATTGAAATTTCCCAAAATATCATGTGCATACATCTCCGCATGGGCAACCTGATTGTCTGAAGCGAATCTGGAATACTCTACACACCCCTCGGTAAAAATCAGCTCTTTTTCCGGGAAACGATTCCGCACCTCTGCAAGTGCCTCAAAATGATCACCCGTATACCAGTGGAACGCGATCCCGTCAATTTTCTTTTCTGCCTCTTCCGTGGAAAGGCTCTCTAATGCGCGATCCAGCACACGTTCCTTATTATGATCCCACACATTAATTTTCACATCATTATGACCTTCCTGATCTAATGCTGCTCTTAAATAATTACATACATATTCCTGCTCCTCGCTTCCTGTAAACAGGCAGGAATCCCATGTCTGCGTGGCATTCGGCTCATTCTGCACCGTAAGACGGCTGATCTTAATACCCTCTTTTTCATATTCTGAGACATAACGTGCAACAATTTTTGCCCACATCCCATAATATTCTTTTTTCAATTTTCCACCGTGATTCATGTCACCGTTTGTTTTCATAAATGCCGGCGGGCTCCACGGCGAAGCTAAAAAACAAAGGTCCTTTTCCTTTTTCTGTGCTTCATGTATAAACGGAATGATATATTGTTTATCTCTTTCAATCGAAAATGTCTTTAACTCACTGTCATCCTGATCTTCCACATACGCATAATTCCCTAATGCAAAATCACAGCTTTGAATATGCGTGCGGCAGAAATTATACCTGTTTCCCTTTTCTCCGAAATATAGTCCGTCAGTTCTTTTTTCTTCTCGTCACTCATTCTGGAATAGGTATAGGCTGCTGCTTCTGTAAGTGCTCCACCCATTCCAAGTACTTCCTGATATCTCACTTCCGGGTATGCCTTGATGAGGTTCATTTCGATTCTTTCGTCTTTTTCCAGTGTCTTTTCTGTACAGATAAACACCCCGTCTTTATTTGTTGTATAACATTTCATGATTGTGTACTCCATTTCCAAGTATTTATAAGGAGCCGAAGAAACAGACCCTATTTTTTACATTCCTAATTTTTCAGCGTTGGCAGCCATTTTTTCATTTCTTACTTTCACAATTGCATCCCAGTCATTTTCTTCGCGGAACTGTCTATAAGATTCTAAAATACTGTCAAATTCTGCATCGTCGTTTGCGCGAATCATTCCGACAAGTGTAGTAGCCCAATTTGTTTTTATCGCACTGTATGCACGTGCCTCTGCGCTTCCTGTCTCCGGATCTGTATTCTCCAAAATAAAGTGCGGATATAATTTTCCGATTCCCCATTCCTGCATCTGTTTGATAGAATCCGGGTAAGCATCATCGCTGAGTGATTTATAACGGTCATGTCCGAATGGAATAAATTCTCCAAGACGCATTTCCTTTTTAAATCTGTCGTTATCGTTCGCCTGTAACTCTTTTGCTGCATCTGTCAGTTCATATTTGCCATCTGCGTTAATGGTGTAGGTTTCCCCTTCCACACCGTAATTGGTCAGGATCTGACCTTCATCACTTAATAAATAGGTATATAACTGAATTGCTTTTGCCGGATCTTTACAGGTTTTCGATACATAGGTGATCATCCATCCACTGATACCAGCCTGATTTAACTTTGGTTCATAACCTGCGGTGCTCTTTGGTCCATCAATTGCGATATATGCCGCATCTGGATTGGATGTTGCAAACGTTGTTAAAAATCCTGCCTGCTGTGGAGTTCCTTCCATCATAATACATGCGTATTTTCCAATACTCTCTTTTTCCTGCCATGCAGTATTTCATCCGCAAAGCTGCCGTCACTGATACATCCGTTTTTATATGCCGATTCAAAGTTTTGATCCAGGAAAGATAATCTTCATCCATATCCCTGTCATAGAATGTATTATCATCATTTACAATCGGTGTACCCAGAAAATCCTGTAATTTATCTCCAAGAGAACTTGTTCCATCCGTCTCAAAATTATTGAATCCAAGTGGGATTAAATCCGGGAACTGCTCCTTGATCTGATTTAAAACATCCAGAAATTCTTCCTGTGTGCCCATTGAAGGTTTTCCCAGCGCTTCGTATACATCATTTCGAATTACAAATGCAGTTTTCGCATATATCTCTCCGCTGTCATAATCTTCCTGCGTATTGGAGTAATCCGGATAACCATATGTCTTTCCGTCATCCATAGCAAACCAGCTTAATGTCTGGGCGGAGGCAACTTTGTAAAAATATGGATCATAATTGTCTGCCAGATCCTGCAATGCATATGCCCAGGTATCCGCTTTCTGTGCCACACTTGAGCTGGCATCGAAAATGGTAATGATGTCCGGCATATCTCCTCCTGCAAAAAATGTATTTAACTTTGTATCATCACCGACAACAAAATCAATATTGACATTCATGTCCTTCTGGATCTGTTTTGTGACAACATCATTTCCCCATTCTGTATTCCACCACTCTGCGTTGACATACCAGGTAAGCGTTGTATCCTCTTTTGTATCAAGTTTCCATGCAGGCGTATCAGCATCTAATGTATAGCGTCCACTTTCCACAACGCCATCCTCACCTGTCTGAACCATTGCAGTGTCTTTGCTTTCGCTGCTCTCTCCGCATCCAGCCAGCATACCGGCTGTCATCATTGCTGCCATTCCCAGGCATACCCCTTTTTTCCACATCTGATTTTTCATCACTTTTCTCTCCTTCATTTTTATTCTTTCACTGCTCCAAGCATCATACCTGAAACAAAATGTTTTTGAAGTAACGGATAAATAATAATAATCGGGACGTTGTTACTACAATTGTCGCCAACTGTATTCCTTTGGATGTTGTCGATAGTGCAACATTTCCGATACTGTTCATGCTTTGTGCCTGCTGTTGCACAATGATCTCATAAAGCTTCATCTGAACCGGATATAAGTCTTTATTTGTCATATATAATTTTGCAGTCATAAAGTCATTCCACTGATACACACCGTTAAATAATGCAATGGTCGCCAGTGCCGGTTTTGAAAGCGGCATTGCAATCGACAAAAATATTTTCCAAACTCCCGCACCATCGATCTGTGCTGATTCTTCCAGCGAAGCCGGTATCTGCCGGAAGAAATTCATCAGGATTACCACGTCATAATAACTGAAAAGCTGTGGCAGTATGTACACCATAAAGTTATTTAACAGCCCTAACTGCTTCATTAACAGGTAAGTTGGAATCATTCCGCCCGAAAAAAACATCGTGATAATTCCCATTACCGTATATAGTTTTCTTCCTCTTAAATCCTTTTTGCTAAGTGCAAAAGCCACCATTGCACAGAAGAAAACATGTGTGACCACGCCGATAACCGTCTTTGCCACGGAAATAAAGAACGCCTTCCAGATAGAAGTATCTTTAAATACCGCGCGGTAATTGTCTAAAGACCATTCTTTCGGGAAGAAAATAAATCCTCCCTCCGCCAATGCCGTACTTCCTGAAAAAGAAGATGCCAGCACATTTAAAAGCGGTACTAAAATAATAATTGTGATAAGCAGAATGACCGTGACATTCACGAAGTCAAAAATTCTGTCTCCTGTAAATTTTTTTGTTTTCATACTTTTTCTCCTATAAAACTGATTCCTCATTGATTTTTCCGGTAATCTTATTCGCCGTCACAAGCAGGATAACGGAGACAACCGATACTCCAAGCCCAACTGCTGTTGCATAGGAAAAATCGCCCTGCGTCATACCCATCCGGTACACATAAGAATCAATGACTTCTGCTTTTGCCTGATTCTGTGAGTTCATTAAAACAAGTGTCTGATCCAGATTGGACTTTAATAATCCACTGATCGTCAGGATAAAATTTAAGCTGATAATCGTTTTCATAAGAGGCAGCGTAATACTTGTAATCTGTCTGAGTCTGCCTGCACCGTCGATTCTTGCCGCTTCGTAATAGGTCGGATCAATCCCCGCCATCGTTGCAAGATAGAGCACTGTTCCCCATCCAGCTTCTTTCCACGTATCAGACAGAGATGCGATCCACCAGTATTTCCCGGAATCCAGTAAAAAGTTTGTCGGATTGTCTACCAGTCCCACTGCCATCAGTATCTGATTTAACAGTCCTGTGGTAGAAAGCCAGTTAATGATCATACCACCCAAAACAATCCACGAAAGAAAGTGTGGCAGATAAGAGATTGTCTGGATAATTCTTTTAAATGGGCCATCCCTTAATTCATAAATCATAATGGAAAGTATAATTGGCGTTGTGAATCCGATCAAAAGTTTCAGGAAGCTGATCCCAAGCGTGTTAATGACCGACTGCCAAAAATATTTATCCGTTGCAACGATTTTGAAATTAGCCCATCCAACCCATTTTGCCGAATCGATCGTATCGATGACCGTGTAGCTTTTAAACGCAATGGTCAATCCATAAATTGGCATATAGCAAAAGATAATCATAAAGATAATCCCCGGTATTACCATCATCTGCAATGGTAATTGTCTGCGGTAATCTTTCACAAACAATTTTGCTTTTTCTACCAGTGATTGTTTTTTCTTTTTCTCTTTGTTCTTCATTGTATTCAACTCTCCCAAGCGCTTATTTCTTACTTATTTGTGTAATAAATGATAACATTCGCACTTGCTTGTCACAAGCGCATATCTTGTCTTCGAATAGGTCAATATTGCTTTTTCTTGTGAGTCATGATAGGATGATATCAAGATGCAAAATTCTGTTTTTGCAATTTTTTAAGAGGCTTCTGGCATAATGGTGGAAGCCTAACACCATAAATTAACAACACCATATTGAAAAAACACTTGTGTCCTTTAATGTATTAACTGCGAAGAAAAACACAAAAGGAGTATTCACAAGTGGCTTCAGTTAATACATTATGCAAAAGTGTCCTTAATGTCAAGAACACAGTTATAAAAAATTGTAATCTTTACTCTGATAAGAATGGAGTTAAACATATTCGTATCCAAGCAAGACCTAATAAATGGCACGAGAACGACTGCCCATTCTGCCATAAATCATGCCCTGTTTATGATAAACATTCCAGTAGTATAATGCCGAGATATTACGAAGATAACTCGTAGAAAATGCAAAGTCCAGTCGCAAGTTTAGACACGATATTGCTCTTAACAGTCGTATAAAATCAACATTTGCAGGGATTTATCAAATTCCGACATACCGTCTTAGAAAATGAATAATCCCTCGCAATTCATTATGAACTACGAGGGACTGCTTACTGACTGTTAAAGCGGTAGCCGATCTCACGAACACTATCTATGGAAAAGTGAGAGTTTGTATCACAAAGTTTTTTACGAAGATTCCGAATGTGAAAGCCTACGGTATCCTTTTCATTGCCTGCTGATATTTCGCCCCACACCTTATCATAAATCTGCTCGTATGTAAGAACACGACCTTTATTGGCTGCGAGCAAGCAGAGTATATCGTACTCTTTGACGGTCAGTTCAATTTCCTGACCGTTATTGATAACTCTGCGCCGGCTCAAATTGATTTCTAAGCCGGAAAGGGATAATGTCGGCTCATATGAAATCTCTAATTTTTCAAAATCAGGGTGCTGTTTTACAAAAGCCAGCATATCGTCAAAGGCTGTTGAGTCTTGTGCTTTGAACTCCATTATTACGATTCGTCCGATATTATCACCCCCCCTTGGTTAGTTTTTTTGTCTTGGACAACATAAGATTTATTGCGTGAGATAATACGATTCATCAATCGTTTTCAGAATAAAATTCACATCGTCATAACGAGAGGAATCGGACTGAGAGCCTAAACTGCATATCAAAAACTCTTTTCCGTGCTGCTGATAAAGCACAATCAAGTTATAGTCGTCAGACAGAGAGCCAGTCTTAATTCCGCATACATTTTCGTTGTAATATTCGGATGTCGGATCAAGGAAGGCGTTTGTATTCTGCCATATTTGTGTACTGCCATCAGGCAGTGTTGCCGTATAAGTGTTTTGAGATACAATTTCTCTAAACCACGAGTATTGCAACAACCGATATACTACTTCTTTCAAATCTAAAGTGGTGGTAAGTGCCTCCATATCAAAACCACTCGGATCATATAAAACTGTGTCTAAGTACCCCTGCTGTTGCAAATGCAGGTTTAAGTTCTCCATGAAAATCCTCACACGCTCTTGACAGCTTTCTGCTTGCGGCGAAAGTAATCCTCCACAATAATCAGCAACCACATAAGCTGCGTCATTCCCTGACGGTACTAACATTGCCGCAAATAGATTGTGTAAAAAGTATTCTTTTTCCTTGATTTGAGCAACAGACGAGCCAGGTTTCGTGAGTGAAATAGCACCATAGTCTGCAACAACGATACTATCAAGGTCTGCTAAAGTTGACGCATACTCAATAACAAACAGCTTGGCTAAACTTGCAGGAATTTGTGGCTCGTTCTCGTTTTTTGAAACAAATATTTCATCATCAGAACAATCCACCAAAATCAGCGATTTTGCATTATAAGAGTCAGGAAAATCTTCTTTGTAGAGAAAACCATTTATTTTATTCTTTACCTCTCTGAAATTTTCCGGCTGCATTGCCCACGGCACAAACATTATACCTATGCCGATACAAACTACAAGCAAAAACAAAAATACTCCAAATCGTTTTTTCTTACGGCGTTTTCTCTGCATATATGTGCTCACCTCCCAACACCAAAACTCCTATGTGCCATTTTTAATCGGCATAATTTGCCTGAATACACTCTGTAAATCCAGACGGATCTCCCAACTTAGCTTTATCAATATTATCACGAAGATATTTGCGTGTGGCGTCATCACAGCGATCTGTTCCCATATAAGGCATATCAAAGGCTTTTTCGAGTTCAGCTAAGGCTTTTGCCGCCCTTTCCGAATCCGTATTGTAAGTATCAAGCCATTCCTGCATCCAAGAATATTCCCAAAGGTTAGATGCTCTTGTATCGCCATATCCTATCTGAAAAGACGCTCCCGTATCTTCGCCTTCCAAAGCATCAGGCGGCGTAAATCCCTCCGGCCAATTCAAACTCTCAATGGTCGTTAGGTATTCTTCTTCAATGGTAGCAAAGTCCGTGAAACCTCTTGTGTTTGTGTCGGAGTCCGAAGAAGTGGAGCAGCCTGCCAGCATAATCACCAGCAAAGAAATCATAACACACAATAACAGTCTGTACGGTCTTTCGGATTTTGAGATTGTTCGTTTCATTTTGTTTCCTCCTTGAATTGAGTTTTATTATCTAAGAGCCAATGCAGGCTCTAATTTTGCTGCTTTCAATGCTGGTAATAATCCGCCCAATAATGCTGTAAGCACAGACACAGCAACTGCAACAACAGCAACGCTGATTGGATAACTCGGTGTTCCCACCGGGGAATCCACAGGGAGCAACGCTCCAATACAATGCACCAAAATCAGCGAAATCAAAATAGCTGCAAAGCAAACGAATATTGATAAAATCAACTGTGAGCCTAAAACCAATGCCACAATATTTGTTCGTGAAGCACCTATCGCTCTGCGGATCAGCAACTCATGTGTGCGCTGTTCCAATGAAGATAGTCCGATATTGATCTGCCCTAATACGGAAACAAACAGCAACAAAAGCGAAGTAACCAAAAGCCCTAATTGCAGTATGGACAATACCGAATCATAGGTATCTCCAATATCACTCCGCCCAGCACTTTCCCAGTAACCGCCAATGGTATCAGTCAAAATGTCGCCAAGGGCAGAATGTATCTGTTCGATTGTCAGTCCTGTTGTGGGATGCCAATACACATTTGCATTTTGTACTTGCCACATTGCTGGTGCGAAATTGAGGATCGCCGCAGAATCCGCATAGATAGTCGGAAAATCCCTGCCATCGTTTACTACTCCGACAATATTGAATGGGGTTAACGAAAGTGTGCTTTTTACATTTCCTGCAGCATAGGGCGAATCATTAAAATAGTTTTTAGCTTCTTTGTTTATGACCACTTCAAGCGATCCGCCCTCACTCGAAGGCTCTAACCATCTACCGGATGTCATTGGAAGATTATAGACTTGACTATATGCCTCCGTGGTGCAAACTAAATCAAAAGCCATCAGGTTTTGGTAAACATCATTCGGCGGTATTGGCGTTAAATCTTTCATTGGTGCAAATCGAATATCTTCTCCCATAGAAAAAGTAACAGCGGCTACATCATCAATGGCTTCAAATCTCTGGAATAATTGTTCCATTTTATTTCTATCGTGAAAATCGGATTCCGTTATCACGAATGAGTAAGTAGGTGACCAGCCATATACCTGTGCGTTTACGGAAATCAAATACTCCCGTCCAAGCGTACCAACTAATACCGATCCAAGCATTGCGATAATGCCTACAAGCATTGAAACACTTGTCAGAATACTTCTAAGTGGAGACAGACGAAGGTCTTTAAGTATCATTTTTAGCACAAGTTATCCTCCCTCCATCCATTTCAAAAATCGTATCACAGGTATCTGCAATATCAGGATCGTGCGTAACCAACAGCAGCATAATTCCATTTTCTTTTACGATGCTGTGCAACAGTTCCATAATCTGCGTTCCCGTCTTTTTATCCAACGCTCCCGTAGGCTCATCACATAAAATGGCTTCCGGAGATACTGCAAGCGCCCTTGCGATTGCAACTCTTTGTTGTTCACCGCCGGACAAATTGATTGGGTAATCATTTTCCTTGCTTTCTAAGCCGACACTTTTTAGCAAGCCTGTAATTATCTCGTGACGCTGTTTGGCGGTAAACGACTTTTTGGCATAGAGTAGGGGTAATTCGATATTTTCCCATACCCGCAAGTGCTTAATCAGAGAGTAGTTCTGAAATACAAATCCGATATTATTGGCTCGCAGTATAGACAGATCACGGTCTTTCAAAGCAGAAATAGATATACCATCATAAAGGTACTCGCCCTCATATTCCCGATTTAACAAGCCAATAATGGATATAAGGCTTGTTTTGCCTGAGCCGGACTTTCCGACAATGGCATAACTGCGCCCTCGTTGCAATTCCATATTAGCGTTGGTTACTGTTGTCAGCATATCGCCATTATTCAATTTGACGCTTGCTTTCAAATCCTTTATTTTGATTAAAGTCTTTTCGGAAATTCCTTTCATTTTATCAAATCCCCCTCGGATCAAGGTTTGGCGGAGTAGCAGAAACTACATCGCCCTCCTCTAAGCCGGACAGTATTTCTATATTGGCTCCGTCTGTCACACCCAATGTCACTTTTGTTTCCACTCTTTCTCCATTCGGAGTAATTACAGTAACCAATCCCGTCCCTTGTCTACCCGCTATTACCGACAGCGGCAATATAAGGACATCATTTCTCGTTGTCGCCGTTATGACTACCGTTGCACTTTGCCCCGATTTCACATCGACTGTTTGACTGATCAAGCATTGCAGAATGCCCTCTTGCGGCACGATTCCCGTAAACGCATTTTCATCTGCGGCAGGCGACACCACGGCAATCATATCGGTTGGTCCTACACCATCATATACTTGAAATTTTGCTTTCAACTCTGCATACTCCGGTAAGGTACTCAAAAAATTATCTGCCTCTACATTGAGGGCAAATCCTGTATAATGCACTATCGCTACGGGATAATTACTCGGTACGCTTTCATTGGATGGGGCAATAGAGGTAATTGTACCATCCACCGGAGATTTCAATTCTTTGCCGTTCACAGTTCCAATAATTTGCCCGGCAGTGATTTTTTCTTCTAATTCTACCGCTGTATTAAATATGCCATTTTCGGGTGAGAAAATAATAAACGGTACTGCCGGAACAATAGTCGTTTGCGTTGAAACGGTTGGAGTAATTGTCCCTCGTACAACTGATACCGTTTTTTCTGCGGATGTTGCGCTATCTGTAAGATTGTTTTCGTCTGTCTGCCCAATTGCAGAGCAGGCAGATAGCGTAAATACAAGAAACAAAATAGAACATAGCAGCATTTGTTTTCTTAGCAACTTCATCATTCCTCCTTATGCTGTATCACAAAAAATACGAGCCTCTATCTTGATACTTTTATTGTACCAAAACAGAAGCCCGTATTTTCTTGATTGCTCGTAAGATATTCCTCTTTTTTTCTATGCAAATTCTTACAATTTTCCTACGCCAACGGCAAAGTAATTGAAAACTTGTTTTGATCCTCTTGGCTCTCTGCAACGATTGTACCATTGTGTAGTTCAACAATCTGCTTTGCAATCGCCAAACCTAATCCAGCTCCTCCACTGCTTGTACTTCTCGCTGCGTCAAGCCGATAAAACTGCTCGAAAATCCTGTTTAACTTTTCTTCCGGCAGAGTATCGCCGTGGTTACAAAAAATAATGCTGACCGTATCTTCCTGACATTGTGCGCTGATCGTGATATCCGTATTTTCAAAACTGTAGATAACCGCATTTCTCAAAAGGTTATCAAAAACACGCTGAATTTTGTCTGCGTCACATCGAAGCATTATATCATCATCAACACAAAGATTACATTGCAAATTCTTTGATTTGAGCATAGGCTTAAATTCATATACAAGTTGCTCCAGCAGGCGAGTTAAATTGATTTTCGTGTATTGTAATGTAATATCGTATATATTGAATCGTGTTATCTCGAAAAACTCGTTAATCAGATCCTCTAACCGTTCTGCCTTACCAAGAGTGATTGAAAGGTACTTTTCTCGAAGTTCCTTTGAGATTTGCGACTCATCACGCAGTAAAGTAAGATACCCGATTACAGAAGAAAGCGGTGTTTTCAAATCGTGTGCAAGATACATAATCAGGTCATTTTTTCGCTGCTCATTTTCTTTTGCAAGCCTTGCATTACTTTCAGCCTCTTGTTTTAACTGATTGATGTTAGCGGCGATTTCACTCAACTCCGGGGACATTTCAATGTAACTGACATTCTGATCGAACATTTTTCCTGTCGCAGCCTGTACCTCGTACACATAGGCGACTACTTTTTTCAAAAGTAGGTATGTCATGTATATAATACAGCCACCCCACACGATTACAGCCACTATATAAAGATATACTGTTCTGTAATACAAGTAATAATACAAAACATACTTGCGGAGAATTTCCTCTGCCATAATTCCTAAAAGAAAAGTACCGCCAAAAATAAGCACAGAGCAAATCGCACATTGAATTACATACCCTTTGAACAAGGTAGAGAGCAGATAGTTTTTTTCTTTTTTATTCAATTTCATACCCTACCCCCCAAACAGTTTTAATGAACTTCGGATTTTTTGAAGGTTCATTCAATTTTTCCCGAAGCCGCCCAATGTGCGCCATTACCGTATTGTTACTGTTGCGAAGATACTTTTCTTTCCACACGGCTTCAAATAATTCCTCCGAGGCGACAACTTTACCCTGATGTTCGCACAGATACCACAGAATAGAAAACTCCAACGGAGTCAAGGCTATTTCTTTGCCATACAAGTAGCACTTGTGGCTGACTCTGTTTATCAGTAGACCTCTGATGTCATACTCGTCTTTTTCTTCGGATTGGCTCAAATTAGGACTGTTATAGCTCTGATAACGCCTTAATTGCGTCTTTACTCTTGCCACAACCTCTAAAGGATTAAACGGTTTCGTTATATAATCATCCGCACCAATCGTAAGCCCCATAATCTTGTCGCTATCCTCAATTTTGGCGGTAAGCATAATAATAGGGAAGTAAAACTTTTCCCGAATTTTTTGGCAAAGTCGAAAACCATCAATATCCGGCAGCATAATATCAAGTATCGCTAAATCAATCTGCGACTGTTTGATACATTTCATCGCCTCTAACCCATTATAACATTTATATACTGAATAACCATCGTTACTCAAATACACTTCAAGCAGATCAACGATTTCTTTTTCGTCATCCACAATTAAAATCTTCTTGTTCATTGATCCTACACCTCATTTTCGGGTACGGCTTCCATTATGTCGCCAAAATCACACTCTAAGTATTCGCATATATTCAACAGCACGGGAAGGGTAACATTTTCATTTTTTCCGAGTTTCGCAAATGTACTTTTGCTTGCCCCGACCGCTTCTCGTAATTGACTCTTTTTCATTCCCTTGTCAATCAGAAGTTTCCAAAGTTTGTTGTACCGTACTTTCATTTCCGCACCTCCACCCAAATATAGTTTGTATTATAGCACTTTGAGAGTGAAATCGCAATTATTAAGTCTGTATTTTGAGACTTTTAGTTTTCAAACCGGCACAATATCTTTCTGATATGTAATCCAACGCTGAATTGGAATCCGAGCTTCCAGTTTGCAAGTTTAAGTTCTGATTTAGCTAAT
>ERZ859980.1045-NODE-1045-length-12836-cov-1.397230_pt1 | contig 12836 bp, 16 predicted proteins | sample MGYA00509984_ERZ859980 | MGnify/ENA primary metagenome ERZ859980 (study PRJEB30046, sample SAMN00715173) | human gut metagenome | study: EMG produced TPA metagenomics assembly of the A metagenome-wide association study of gut microbiota in type 2... | reverse complement strand
GTCATTGCCTACTTTTATTAATAGGATCGGTCATTTCATCAATATAACCCTCATCTATTAAAGTGCTACTGGATAAAGTTAATTTGTCTGAGGGAATGGATGATGTATTATATACTAAATAGTTTTTAGCGGCACTTTCCAAATTTTGTTCATAATTTTTGTAAGTGTCATTTTGAGCTTTCTTTTTGTATCTACTTACTGCAGTTACTGCCATAGTACTCAAAAAGCCAATAATAACTATAACCCCTAGTAATTCTATCATAGTAAATGCCTTATTATTTTTCATCTTTTCACGTCCTTTATCTTATACAAAAATTATACTACATATTAAATGTTTTAGAAAGTTTTTTATTTATTCCCATGAAGATAATCATATAAGTTTTTAGCCACATCTTTACCACTATCTTTTCTAGTTCTTCTATTTTAGCTTCTTTCATTTTCTTTAGGGAACCAAATTGTTTTAAAAGTTCTTTACGTCTTTTTTCTCCGATACCTGGAACCATATCTAAGGTCTAGAAAGGGCTCCCTTGGCCTTTATATTTCTATGATATGTTATAGCATAGCGATGCACTTCTTCTTGAATACGAGATAAATATAGAAATAGATTACTATCTTCTGGTATAGGTATTTCTTCTAAAGAGGCATTTAATAAATGATTTGTCTTATGAGATCATCTTTTACTAAACCAACAATAGGTATATTTAAATTTAGAGAATTTATAATCTCCTTACATACTATAATTTGATTTTTACCACCATCTAACACTATTAAATCTGGTTTTTCTAAGTTTTCCATTAAGACTTTATAATATCTTCTATAAAGTACCTCCCGCATAGCTCCTAAATCATCTTTTACAGATGCATCAATTTTATATTTGCGGTATTCATTTTTATTTGGGAGAAAATTATTAAAGACAACCATTCCCCCTACGTAGTATGTTCCAAATAAGTGAGAGTTATCAAATGATTCTATTCTTTCTACTTTAGGTATGTTTAAAAGATGGGCCAAAGTAATGCTTGCTTCTCTTCGCTTTTTATCATCTTGCTCTATTAATTCCATTTCTTTATCAAGATTTTCTTTTGCGTTCTCAAGGGCAAGATCTAAAAGACTTTTTAATTTTCCTCTGTATGGAGTAATAACTTTTATTTTTAGATACTCACTAAGCAAGGCATTATTTATACTTTCTGGAACATATAATTCATGTGGCAATAGTCCACTCTTTTCATAGGATTTAATGATATATTCTAAAACACTCTCTTCATCATCAGCGACAGTTTGAATTATTTCTTTGTGTCTACCACTTAGTAAGCCATCTCTAACAAAGAATAATTGAATGGATAAATAATTGTTGTCAGAATAAAAGTTAAGCATATCAAAATTATAGTCTTTATTTAAATCTATTTTTTGTTTCTTTAAGGTAATATTAATATCATCAAGCATATTTTTTAATTCTAGAGCTCTTTCATAATTTAGTGAGGCACTGGCTTTTTCTATTTCATGCTTAATCTTTTTTTCTATAATTGTACTATCTCCTTTTAGAAAAGAAATTATCTCTTTTTTCATGGAGTCAATACGTTCTTGATCTACCTTTTTAGTACAATAGCCAAGGCATTGTCCAATGTGATAGTATAGGCATACCTCTTTTTTTAAATGTTCACATTTACGTAATGGATAAATACGATTAAGCATATCTACAGTTTTCCTTGCGGCATTAACATTTGGAAAAGGACCATATAAATAATTCTTGTTCTTTTTTCTTTTAGTATTTCTAATGATTCTAAGTCGTGGATATACTTCATTTGTGAATTCTATATAAGGATATGATTTGTCATCTTTTAATAAGATATTATATTTAGGATTGTATTTTTTGATTAGCGTTATTTCTAGTATTAATGATTCAAGTTCTGAGATGTAACAATATATTCAAAATCATCAATATTTTCTACTAGTGATAAAGTTTACCAGTATGTGTTCCGGTGAAATAACTTTTCAATCTATTTTTTAGGTTCTTGGCTTTTCCAACATATATAATTACCCCATCTTTATCTCTCATTTGATAACTTCCGGGTTTGTTTGGAACAAGAGCTAATTTTTCTTTAAAATCTTTCATGTTAAGCCTCCAAAAATAAAAAGAGTAATTTTACTCTTCTATTTTAACACACTTCTTTGTTTTTTTCTAAAATAATAGTTACAGGTCCATCGTTTTCAATATTTACTAACATATCACTACCAAAAATTCCTTCTTCAACGTGAATATATTTTTTTAATTTCCTATTAAACTCTTGGTATAAGGTATTTGCATCCCTACCGTTTAAAGCGTTTTGATAACTTGGTCGACATCCTTTATTACAGTTGGCATATAAAGTAAACTGTGAAATAGAAAGGATTTCACCTGTAACGTCTAGTACAGATTTATTCATAATTTTGTTTTCATCATCAAATATGCGTAGATGAAGGATTTTATTTATCATCCAATCTATTTCTTTACTACTATCTTCGGCAGTGAAGGATACTAATAGAACAAGGCCATGATTGATAGATCCAACTACCTTATCAGCTACTGTTACACTAGATTTTTTACTTCTTTGTACTACTACTTTCATCTAATAACTCTTTCTACTTTTGTAATATAGGATTCTTTAGATAGGTTTAGGATTAAAGTATTTAATTGTTCTAGACTTCTAACATAGGTTGTTACTTCATAAACAATGGCATCTGTTTTATACATAGATTTAATACCATCTACACTAATATCTAATTTACTAGTTTTTTGAATAATATCAATCATATGATTATCCATTGAATTTGAATAAACTAAAATAATAGATAAATATCTTTTATTGGTTGAATCACTCCATTTTACTTCAACTGTTCTATTATCAATAACATCTAGGTTATGACAACTAACTCTATGAATAGAAATACCATTTCCTTTTGTGATATAACCAATTATTTCATCACCATAAACCGGATTACAACAATTAGCTAAATTTACTTTTACTTTATCAAGGCCAGCAACTATAATATCAGCTTGTTTATCTTCAATGACTACTTTTTTAGGTGCTTCTTTTTCTTCATATGGTTTATCAATGATGTTAATTACAGAGTTAGGAGCTGTTTTACCATTACCAACATTTAAATATATTTCGTCTGTGGTGTCAACTTTTAAGGCCGTATATAACTTCTTTAAGTTTTCAGGAGAGAAAAAGGCGCTGATGGATAGTTTACGTTTACGTAGTTCTTTCTCAAGTGTATCTTTTCCTCGTTCAATATAAACTTCTTTTTCACTTTTTGTAAAGAAACTCTTAATTTTGTTTCTAGTAGCGGTACATTTTACAAAGTTTATCCATTCTTGAGATGGAGTAGAATTTTTATTAGTTATAATTTTAACAATATCTCCATCTTGCAAGCTATAGTTTAGTGGTTCAATATTATTATTGATAATAGCTCCGGTTGTTGTCTCTCCTACTTTAGTATGTACCTTATAGGCAAAATCAATTGGAGTAGCACCTCTTGGAAGCTCAATAATGTCCCCTTTAGGAGTAAAACAGTAGATGTTGTTATTTAATACTTCATCGCGAACACTGTTGACAAAATCTTCACTACTCATTTTGTCATTTGATAAGTCTATGATTGACTTAAAAACTGTAATTTTTGTTCTGTTGATGTTTGAAGGGTATTTTTGGTAGCTGTTGCATCTTTATTTTCTTTATAAGCCCAGTGAGAGGCAATTCCATTTTCAGCTATTTCATCCATTTCATGAGTTCTAATCTGAATTTCAAATAAATATCCACCTATACCAAATACAGTCGTATGAAGAGATTGATACATATTAGGTTTTGGCATAGCAATATAGTCTTTAAATCTTTTAGGCATAGGGCGATATTTAGAATGAATAATTCCTAGGGCTAAATAACACTCTTGTTTAGTCTCCACTAAAATACGTAGGGCACTTAAATCATATATCTCACTGAAACGTTTACCTTTATTTAATTTTCGATAAATACTATAGATGCTCTTGGCTCTTCCCATCATTTCATAGTTTATGTTGTGCTCAGTTAGTAAATCACCAACACTTTGCATCATTTCTCCAACAGTGTGTTCTCTTTCAATTTTGGTTTTATTTAGTTTTTCAGCAATATCATAAAAAACATCTGGTTTCAAATATCTAAGAGATAAATCCTCTAATTCACTTTTTATTTTGTGAATACCAAGATGGTCTCCTATTGGAGCCAAAATTTCTAGGGCCTCTTTAGCTATTTTTTTCTGCTTAACTTCTGGCAAAGCCCATAGAGTTCTCATATTATGAAGTCTATCGGCCAATTTTACAATTATGACACGAACATCTTCACTCATTCCAACGATTATTTTCTTATAATACTCTATTAAATATTCATTCTCAGTAGAGAAATGAAGTCTAGAAATTTTGGTTACACCTTCTACTAGTTTAGTAACTGTAGGGCCAACTATAGCTGTCATTTCCTCTTTAGAACAATCACAATCTTCTAAGACATCGTGTAAAAGAGCTGCTTGTAATGTTTCGCTATCAGCATAAATAGTAGTTAATATCAAAGCAACGTTTAAAGGGTGAACAATATATGGTTCACCACTTTTACGAAACTGTCCTTCATGCTTTGTATCAGCAAGCTCATAGGCTTTTTTTATATTATTTAATTCATTTTCATCTTTTATATAATTTTTTGCTTTATCCATCACATCTTTAAATGTAATGGTATCTCTACTGTGTGACATTTATATCACCTCTCTTATAAATTTAATTAGCAGTTAACTCCCTTTACTAATTTTTCTTCTACATCATCTTTATAAACCTTTTTGGCTTTTGGAGTTTTATTTAAATTCTTAGATTCGAAGAACAAGAAAATATTAATAGCAATAAATATTGATGAGTATGTTCCGGCAATACTTCCTACTAACATAGCTGTATCGAAAGCAAAAATATCTTTTGGTCCAAATAGCATTAAACCAATAATACAAAATATTGTAGTAAGAGCAGTAACTATTGTTCTAGTAAATGTCTCTTGCAGACTCTTATTTACTATTTCTTTTAATTTTTCTTTTGTAAGTTTTTTGTCATATTGTTTTAAGTTTTCTCTTATTCTGTCGAAACAAACAATGGTATCATTTATTGAATATCCTATGATGGCTAGTACAGCCGCAATAAACATTGTATTAACTTCTAGTCTCGTAATGGCAAAGACTGCAAACATCATCAAAACATCGTGTAATAACGCTACTATACCTCCGATAGCATAACTAAATTTGAAACGTATAGAAACATAAATTATAATACCAATTAATGATAGTAATACAGAGTAAATAGCGTTCTTTATTAGGTCTTGTTTTACAACATTACTAATAACTCCAATGTCTACACTAGCATTATATTTTGTCTTGAAATAATTTTTTACTGTTTTTAATTCTGTATCATTTAATACATTGCTAATTAGGATGTCTGTTTGCTCATCTGCAATCGTTATTTCTGTTGATGTAAGATTTAACTCTTTTAAGTCTTTTTCTATTTCTGTTTTATTAACTTTTTCACTAGTAACTAGAGCAATGTCACTACCTGATTTAAAGTCAACTCCCAGATTAAAGCCTTTAACTCCAACTAATACGGCTCCAACGACGATTACAATAATAGAAAATGTTGCAAAAAACTTGGTTTTAGAAATAAAGTTTACTTTCTTAAATGGCTCTACCTTGATAGTTTCGCCTTTATTAAGATCTGGAATATCATTTTTTGAAACTCCGATGAATAAATTAGGTCTATTATCAAAGAATTTTGTTTTGACAAATAAATTTAATAAATATCTAGTTAGGAAAACCATGGTAAACATAGTGACAAAAACAGTGATGATAGACATAGTTGCATAACCTTTAATACTTGATTCCCCAAATATAAACATAATAATTGCTACTAATAAGGTTGTGATATTGGCATCAATTATTGATGATAAGCTCTCTTTTGTACCTAATTTACAAGCTGTTTCGACACTTTTACCTTTATAAAGTTCATCCTTAATACGGGAGAATGTTATAACATTAGAATCCACTGCCATACCTATTCCAAGTATTAAAGCAGCTATTCCAGGTAATGTAAGTACCCCACCTATTGTCCAAAATACTCCAAATACTAATATTGTATAAATTAACATACAAATAGTAGAAATGAATCCTGAAAAATGGTAGAAGAATGTTAAGGTAACAACAATTAATAACATTCCAATAACACCAGCAATAACGATTTTATTAAGTGTATTATCCCCAAAGCTTGCTTCTACTGTTTTACTTGATATTTCAGTTAATTTTGATGGAAGACTTCCTGAATTAATTAAATCAACTAAGTTAGTAGCTTCTTCTTTTGAAAAGTTACCTTGAATGATTACATCACTTGCAAAAGCTTGTGAAACAGTCGCAGCACTTAAACAAGAAGAACCTGTTGTACCACATTTTTGTTGCTCACTTGCATAGCTATCTTCACCTTCTTGGAAATCTAGCCAAATAACAATGATATTGTTATTGTTACTATAATCTTTTATTCTATTAGTAACATTATAAAATTTATCTTTATCTTTTATACTAAGTGAAACAGCAGGATTTCCCTTAGCATCTTCACTTACTTTAGCAGCATTAGCTGAATTTAAGATATCGCTTGTCATAAGTAAATTATCATTAACATCCCTGAAGGATAGAGTTGCTACTGTAGATAATTGCTTACGAGCCTCTTCTTCATTCTTGACGCCAGCTAATTTAACACGGATTTTATTATTTCCTTCTAATATAATTTCTGGTTCACTAACACCTAGAGAATCTATTCTTTTACTTAGCGTTTTATATGTAGCCTGCATTTTTTCCTTGGTCATTTTAGACCCGTCAATAGACTTAGCTTCATATAAAACTTCAAATCCTCCTTGTAAATCTAATCCAAATTTTAGATTTTTGAAAATTGGTTTAAAACAAAAACATATTCCAACAGCTAAAATAGTTAAAACGATAGTTGTAATTATGGTTCTTTTAAGACCAACTTTCTTTAGTTTGTTCTTTTTTTTCTTCATGTTAACACCTCTATTCAAACTACATATTAATTATAACTAAATTTTTTAAAAATGCAAAGAAATAGCGTAAAATAATGAAAAAAGTATTTACTCTTTATTTTGGTAAATACCTGTTCTCTTTAAATTATTTTCTATATATGCATTTAATCTAACTACATCAACATGCATAATATGGCTTACTATATCGGCTAGTGTAAGATCATTTGTCTTAGAAAACACCTCAGCAGCAAGATAGCTCCAAAGATATGTCACCTTTATATCATCATAGCCTTTATTTTTTAGTTCTCTTACCTTACTTCTTAAAGCCGGAAGAACTCTTTTGTACAATTCTTCTTGTGTTTCAAATTCTATTTTCATTTTATTTCTCCTTAATGTTTAAAGTCATCACTATGCATTTTGGCTCTAGGGAATCTGTCATAATATACTGATTTCAAATGATCTGTTGTGACATGAGTATAAATACCAGTTGCTGAAATACTAGAATGTCCTAACAAGTTTTGAACGCTTAAAATATCACAACCTTCATTCAATAGATGAGTTGCAAAACTATGTCTCAACATATGAGGCGAAATGTGTTTGTTTAAGTTTGTTTGTTTAATGATGCTATCAAGGATATCCCTGACCCCTCTTTCAGTTAATTTGGTATGCTTATTATTTAAAAAGAGGTAATCTAACTTATTCTTATTTAACTTTTTATACCCGTCTTGTAAATAGAGGTTTAATATTTCTGCGGCATATTCTCCATAATGAGCCATTCGTTCTTTATTTCCTTTTCCAAGAATCAAAATTGTTTTTCAGTTTGATTAATGTCTTTAACCTTGATGTTTACTAATTCGCCCACTCGCACTCCAGTCGCATATAACATCTCTAGTATCAATCTATTTCTTTGTCCAAATGGAGTCTTTAAATCCGGTTGATTAAATAACTCTTCTAATTCATTATATTCAAAATATCTAGGAAGACGTTTTTCTTTCTTGGGTCCATTAACATAAACGAAGGGATTAGTTTTTGTAATATTGCTCGTTAATAAATAGTTGTAAAATGTTCTTAGAGCACTTAAATTTCTACAAATAGAAGAGTTTTTTTCACCACGTTGTTCTTTTAAATACTTTAGATAATATCTAATATCACTATATTCTATTGATTTGTAATCAAGTCCATTTAAAATTAAATATTTATTATAGATTTCTAAGTCATCTTTATAACTAGTTATAGTATAGTCAGAATAATTACGTTGATATTTTAAAAAGTCCATAAATTGTTCTATATTTTTTTTCATAATTTCTTCGTCTTACTTTCTTCTTCTGCCTTAAAGAACTTGTCATAAATCATTTCATTTTCTGTAAGCATAAAATCTAGTAAAGCATCTTCTCTTCCTTCATCATAAACTTTTTTGATAACTTGGGCGATAAACTCATTCTTTTTACTATGATCTTGCTTTAAGAAAGTACTTTGTGTTTCTTTATGATTGTTTTTGTTTTTCCTTTTAGGAACTCTTTTTTCTTCAAAGTCAATTTCTGGATAAAGATCTTTTATCTTTTGTTCTAAATAATTATGCATTAAACGTAATTTATACTTTTTATCTTCACTGATACTATCACATTCTTTGGAATAACCAATTTTTAGAGTTTCCTTAATAATTGAAAGAATTTTTTTATAACATGTAATTTCTCTTTCTGTTTTGGGAGATGTATTATGATAAAAAGTAAGATCTTTTTTTAATCTTGGTAAATGGTTAGTATATATATTGTAGGTTGTCATAAAATTATCATTAAATTTTCTTAAAAATTGATCTAATAAAGGAATATTATTTTCTTCTTTTAACATTCCAGTAATACTATTTATTAGTCTTTTAGGAGAAGATAAGCCCTCATTTATTTTATATAGTGGTTTTATATAGGAAATTTCATTATTTCCTTCTATAGATACAATAACTATTTTACCATTTCTGGCCTCAGTACTTTTAATAGCTTGAATATAGCGATAGTTTGTATCCATAATAGATATAATTTTATCTTTTAAATTATCAACATTACTTTCCCTTAAAGCTTTTTCAGATGCAAATTTAGTAGTATATTCATCTATTTCTTCAAATGAAGTAAAAGTTTTATTTAATAAGGGCAAATAATTTCTACTTGAATATAATAAACATAATTTGTACTGTACCATAACTACTCCTTCTTGTTATATTTGTTATAACATAGAACAATATAAATGTAAATTGTTAGAGGCTTTTAGTAATAGATTTTTAGTTTTTAAATTCTATACTAGCCTTTATAAATGAGGTGAATAATGGATGCGGTCTATTTGGTCTACTTTTAAATTCTGGATGAAATTGGCTGGCAATAAAATGTGGATGGTCTTTTAATTCAATTATTTCGACAAGGCCTGTTTCTGGATTTATTCCGGAAATGATGAGTCCGTTTTTTTCTAGAATATCGCGATAAGCATTATTAAATTCATAGCGATGACGATGACGTTCCTTTATTAGAGTTTCTCCATAGTCTTTATAAGCTAGTGTATTCTTTTTTAATTTACAGTTATAATTTCCAAGTCTTAGTGTTCCACCTTTATTGATAATTGTTTTCTGTTCACTCATTAAATCAATAACAGGATTTTTGCATAATTCTTCAAATTCTCGTGAAGAGGCATTTTTATATTACAAACATTTCTAGCAAATTCTATAACTGCCACTTGCATACCAAGACAAATTCCTAGGTATGGGACTTTATTTTTTCTGGCATATTCGCAAGCTTTAATTTTTCCTTCTATACCACGACTTCCAAAACCACCAGGTACAAGAATTCCTTTACTATTTTTAAAAACTTCTTTTAAGTCAACATTAGGATTTTCTAGGCTTTCTGAACTATCCAATTAATGTTAACTTTAGTGTTATACTTATAACCTGCATGTTTTAAGGCCTCTTTTACAGAAAGGTAAGCATCTTCTAATTCAACATATTTCCCAACTAAGGCAATTTCTATTTCCTCTTTTAAATTAGAAACTGTATCTATTAAGTTTTGCCAGTAAATTAAATTGCTCTTTTTATTTTCCATTTTAAAATGCTTTAATATAATTTCTTCAGCATGTTGTTTGTGAAAATTCATTGGTATTTCATAAATATTACCCACATCCTTAGCTTCAATGATATTTTCTACTGGCAGACTTCCAAATAAGGATATTTTTTGCTTAATCGTATCGCCTAAATCTATAGCGGCTCTGGTTACAATCATATCAGGTTGTATTCCAACTCTTCTTAGTTCAATAATACTATTTTGTGTAGGCTTAGTCTTTAATTCATTTGAGCCAAATAGGAATGGCACAAGGGTTGTATGAACAAAAAAGGTATTATTTTCTTTCTGTTCATTTCTAAATTGGCGAAGAGATTCCATCATTACAGCGGACTCTATATCTCCAACTGTTCCACCAATTTCTGTAATAACTATATCGGCATTCGATGTTTTACCAGCTTCATAAATTTTTGATTTTATTTCATTTGAGATATGAGGAACTATTTGAATGGTTGCGCCAAGAAAATCTCCTCTTCTTTCTTTTTCAATTACACTAGAATAAATTTTTCCATTTGTAATATTTGATGTGTAATTTAATTCTACATCAATAAATCTCTCATAGTGTCCCAAGTCTAAGTCAGTCTCACAACCGTCTGCCGTTACAAAGACTTCCCCATGTTGAATAGGAGACATAGTTCCTGGATCAACATTCATATAAGGATCAAACTTTTGCATAAAAACTTTATACCCTTTGGCCTTTAATAATAAAGCAATGCTTGATGCAGTTATACCTTTTCCAAGACCAGAACAAACTCCTCCCGTTACAAATACATATTTTGTCATATAAATTCACCTCCAAAAAAACAAAAAAAGCTCAGGAGAACTTCCTGAGGCTCTCTTAGATTATAACATAGTTTTTTGAATTAAAGAAAAATTTTCTAAAAAAAAGAAAAGTAATTTACTTTTCATAGTCACAACTACTACATTTTACTTTTCCTGCTTTTTCAACTAAATATTTACCACACTTAGGGCATGATGTTGGAAGAGGTTTATCCCATGATGCAAACTTACATTTTGGATAGTTGTTACAGCCATAAAATATTTTGCCTTTTCTGGTTTTCTTTTCTATAATCTTACCATTACATTCAGGACAGTCCATGACTTCAACATTTTCTTTTTCCTCTTTTTTAATATATTTACACTCTGGATAATTGCTGCAAGCAACAAACTCACCATAACGACCTTTTCTTATCACTAAAGGATTTCCACATTCTGGGCATTTTTCGCCAGTTTCTTCGGGAGCTTTCTTTTCCATATCAGAGAAGGCATTCTTTACACGTGGTTCAAAAAGCTTATAGAATTCCGCTAAAACTTTATTCCAAACTTTATGACCTTCTGCTACTTCATCAAGATCATTTTCCATTTCAGCTGTATATTTTACATTTATTAAGTCAGAGAAAAACTCTTGAAGCTTATCTGTTGTTTCAATACCTATCTCAGTAGGTTTAAATTTCTTTTCTTCAAGAGTAACATAGCCTCTTTCTTTAATTGTGTCAATTATTTTAGCATATGTAGATGGTCTACCAATACCTAATTCTTCCATTTCTTTGATAAGTTTTGCTTCTGTATAACGAGCTGGTGGTTTTGTGAAATGTTGTTCCTTATTTACAATATCAGTAGTACAGATTTCATTTTCTTTTAAAGTAGGTAAAATAATATCCTCACTAGATTCATAATCTTTATAGATTTTTAAGTATCCATCAAAAATTAGTTCTTGACCAGTGACCTTAAATTTATAATCATTATTATCCAATATTACTGAGGTTTTATTGACTTTGGCATCAGCCATTAGAGACGCTAAGGTTCTAATATATATTAGACGATATAACTTATATTCATCTGGAGTTAAGTATTGTTTCATTTGACTTGGTTCACGCATAACACTAGTTGGTCTAATACCTTCATGTGCATCTTGAACATTTTCATTTTTCTTAGCCTTTTTAATATAGCCAGTATAAGCTTTACCTATTTTTCAGTGATATATTTATAAGCACTATTTATATATTCATCACTTAATCTTGTAGAATCAGTACGCATATAGGTTATTAAACCAACTGTTTCACTGCCTATATCAATACCTTCATATAGCTTTTGGGCTATGGACATTGTCTTTTTTGCTGGAAAGCCTAGTTTAGTTGATGCTTCTTGTTGAAGAGTACTAGTAATGAAGGAAATTTACTTTTTTTGGCTTGCTCTTTTTTTTCAACTTTTTCTACTCTATAATCTTTCCCTAGGGCATTTATGACATCATCGGCTTCTTTTTCATTTTTTAACTCAATATCCTTATCTTGATACTTTGTTAATTCGGCTTCAAAATCTTTATCTAAGAATTTAGATGTGATAGTCCAATATTCTTCTGGAGTAAATGCTTCAATTTCTCTTTCCCTATCGACAATTAATTTTAGGGCAACGCTTTGAACACGTCCTGCAGATTTAGCTCCTATTTTTGATTGCAATAATTTAGAAAGCCTAAATCCTATTATTCTATCTAGGATTCTTCTTGTTTCTTGACTTTTTACTAAATTATCATCTATTACCGTTGGATGGTTTATAGCATCTATTACTTTATCTTTAGTAATTTCGTGAAATAAAACACGACTGTAATCGTTATCCTTAATTCCTAAAGCATCTTTTAAGTGCCAACTTATAGCTTCTCCCTCACGGTCGGGGTCGGTTGCAAGATAGACGC
>ERZ859980.1043-NODE-1043-length-12866-cov-1.351261_pt1 | contig 12866 bp, 13 predicted proteins | sample MGYA00509984_ERZ859980 | MGnify/ENA primary metagenome ERZ859980 (study PRJEB30046, sample SAMN00715173) | human gut metagenome | study: EMG produced TPA metagenomics assembly of the A metagenome-wide association study of gut microbiota in type 2... | reverse complement strand
AAAATAGATTTAACTTCTTGATATAAATTACTCTTATTGATGTTTTATAATATACATTAAATTTAGTTCTTTCTGAATCATAATTACCTGTATCAATTCTTTTAGTCATTTCATTACCTACAAGATATAAATCTTTAGTTTTATAATTATTAACAAATCTTAATGCTTGCTTTCTATCATACATATATCAACCTCCTTACATAAAAAAACAACCTTAGTGGTTGTTAAAATTTATTTATTCTTTATAGTTAATAGCTTCTGATTTATAATTTCTTAATGCTTCTGTATCGATGTTTTTTTGCACTATATCAGTTTTATTCAATACAAAGATTTTATCTATACAATTTATAAAAATTTTATTAAATGGTATTTTAACGGTTTTCAAATTATCTGTTACTTCTTGGATATCACTGATATTCAATGTGGAATTTCCAGTAAAAATATATAAATCATTTTCATTATATGTTTTATAATGATCATAAAATAATTTGCTTTTTTCGATAATTCTATTTTTTATATTTTCGATAGTTGTACTTGTACTTATTAAACCTTTATATGGAGAGATATAGTTGAAGTTATCAATTTGACCAATGCTTCCATTAAATGATTTATATTTTTTATTGATTAAACTTTTTAATTCATCCAATTTGTAACCTTTATTAAAAAGATTATTTGTAATTGCATCTGTCATACACTCAGCATTTGATGAACTACGAGTGACTTCTATGCCTATGCTATTTAAATCATCTTGTATATCAGGTGATTCTTTACCTATTGTTTTAGCTGATATTAATTTTTTATTATATATATCAATTAAAGAAATTTTTGCATATGCTTCATAATATTCTTTGGTACCTATCCTTAGCATAAGTATCACCTCAACATCTATTATACCACCATAATTAGTCATTTTATGATTTATCTCACTAGGGCATAGCCCAAATTGTAAGTTAGGAAAATTCCTAAAATCTTAATCTTCTAAATTAAATGTCTCAACAAATTTAGCTTTATAATTTCTAGAAGTAGCAGTTCTATTTAATTGAATATAAATACCTTCTTGTTCTAATTTTAAATATTACTATTTAATAATCTATCAAAACGAGAAGGGGTAATTAATAGATTTAATTCTGCTACCATTTCAGCAGACGTAAATATAATTTCTTTCTTTTTGGTTACATATCTCATAAAGAAGGATAAATTAAAATCTAAATCATTATTATCTTCATTTACTACTTCAAATATTAATTTATCATTTTTAATTAAATTAATGTTCTGTTCTTCAAAATCTCTATTAACTATTTTTAAAGTATAAGTATTATCTTTATTATTAATTAATGTTAATATACTATTCATATTACTATCTATACCAATACTACCTAATGTTTTACCTTCTTTGTTTAGATGGTGCATTAAAAGAAAAGTTAAATTATATTTTTTAGATAATTCTCTATATTTATTAAACATATTTTTCATGACATCATTATAATTATTAATATCTAAATCGTAGCCATATTCAATGCCACACATAATATCAATTATTATTAATTTACCATTATATTTAGCAGCAAATGCTCTTATGTCAAGTAATAGCTCATCTCTTAAACATAATTTATGTTCTTCATCTCTTTCAAGAAAGAAAAAAGAGTTGGGAGAAAACTCATAACCTGTCATATTCAATCTTTCTTTAAGTTGTAAACTAGAGAGTTCTGTGCTAATATATAAAACAGGAGTTGGATTTACTTTAAATCCTGAAAACTCTTTATTGTCAGTTAATGAATTGGCAAGTTGTAATGCAAGAAATGACTTACCAATTTTAGATTCTGCAACTAAATAATATAATCCATTAGACTTCATTATCCAATCAATAATGCTGTCTTTTTTTTATATCAATTTTTAATTGCTCTATAGGTATCATTTTAAATCTATCCTTGTTATATTTTGAAAATAATTAATATTTAATTTGTTAACTACTTCACACATAGGTATTAAACCACACGGTAATTTATAACCTTTATTTTCTAGATCATTTATAATTTTTTTTTAAATTTTTAATGCTGAATTTCTTCCAAGATTAGTTAACTTCATTAAATCACTTAATGTGCACCATTGTTTTGATAATAATTCTAATGCGTCATTTGCGGACATATATCAACTTCCTTTTTAAAATAATTTAAATAGAAATTATCATATTCAATATTACTATCATTTTTATCTATATCTAAAAGCATGTTATATAAAACCTTTCTATCTTTTTGTTCGCCTGAACCATTACAACTAAAATTATATTTTTTGTAAATATCATTTTCACTCATATTAGTTAATTCGATTAAATCAAATATAGCTTCATTAATATAGGAATATAATTCAACCACATCAACATTATAAGCAAAGTATCTTATGTAATTATTTTGTTTTTTCAAATTATCAATCCTTCTTTCTTTTTATATATTTTTAACCTGTGAGTAGGTTAGACTAAGAAATTTAGTATTTCTTAAATTACCGTACCAATAGGGTATAAACTAGGCACCACTTGTATTTATTTTACGAGTCGGCAGAATAGGGCACTTACAATATCCAACTCTATTTAATTGTCAAAGAACATTTGAAAGTCCCAAAATGTCATTAACTGTATTAAAATAAAAAGTTCCATTTGTCTATTACTTCATCATAGTTCCAAAAAGTCAAGCTGATATTAAATAAATTTAAAAAATTTTTTGACAAAATTTGATACTAATTGTTCCAAAATGGAAATTGCATGTTATAATAAATATATACCAATGACTAGGAGGATAAGTCTATGGAAAAAAGAAAACCAATGGACATAACTATAGGTTCTAATATGAGTAAATTAAGAAAACAATTTAATTTAACTCAAAGAGAAATATGTTCTGTAGTAGGAGTAAATGCTTCAACTTATAAACATTATGAACTAGGATATAGAATGGCACCTATTAGTGTATTACAAGACTTGGCTAAGTTTTATAAAGTATCTACCAATTACTTTTTTGAAAATATGTCAGAATTATCTATGAAAGAATCTATAGAATTATCTAAATATGCAAATGAAGTAAGTAATAGTACACAAAAATATATTGCTATAGATTTAAAAAATCCTACTAAAGGATTAGAAGAACTTGAAATGAAAATACAAGCAAGAGCAAGACTTAGAATTAAGAATTTAAGAATAGAAAACAATAAGTCTCAAAAAGAAATAGCAAAGTATTTAGAAGTTGATCTATCTACTTATAATAAATATGAAAAAGGTAGTAGAAAATTAAGTAATGAAGTAGTTAAGAAATTAGCTGAATATTACAATATATCAGTTAGTGATATAGTTGATTAATAAATAATGACGTAATGACAGTAAAAATAGTTATAGGTTATATCTTAAATTAATGTCATAATGCCATATAGGAGGATAAGGTATGAAGGAAGAATTTGATAAAGCCGACTTTGTAAAAGACTATACAGAATGTGCATCACACATAGTGGCAGTACAATCTGGAAATTATAATTATGATGTAGTAAAAAAATATGTTGATGATACTATTGAAAAGTATAGATATAAGCTAGAAACAATAAATTATTACACTAATCAGGTTGATGTTAGAACTGTTTTACCTATAAACGAGGTTCTTAAGATGATACTTGATATGTTAACTCAATATGGCTGTGCAAAGTGCGGAGAAGAAGAAATGAAAAAAATTAAGAATGGAGTTTATAAAAATGAATAATATAAAAGAAAATGAAAGAGAAGAATTACATAAAACTATTTGGAAAATAGCAAATGAGTTAAGAGGAGCAGTAGATGGATGGGATTTTAAACAATATGTATTAGGATTATTGTTTTATAGATTTATTTCTGAAAATATAGAAACTTATGTTAACGAAAATCAAAGGGAAGCAGGCTTAGAAAATTTTGAATATAGAAATATTAGTGATGAAGAAGCATTATTAGGTAAAACACAAATACTTGAAGAAAAAGGTTTCTTTATTTTACCAAGCGAACTATTTTGTAATGTAAGAAAAAATGCTATAAAAATGAAAACTTAAATGTAGTAATATCTAATATATTTAATAATATTGAATCATCAGCTAGAGGAACAGCATCAGAAAACGATGTTAAAGGTTTATTTGATGATTTTACAATAGATAATAAACTAGGTAATACAGTAGATGAAAGAAATCAAAAATTAGTTAAACTATTAAATGCAATTGGAGATTTAAATTTTGGAGATTATGAAGAAAACAAGATAGATTTGTTTGGTGATGCTTATGAATTTTTATGACTATGTATGCGTCATCTGCAGGTAAATCAGGTGGAGAATTTTTTACTCCACAAGAAGTAGGAGAATTACTTGCAAGAATTGTTATTATGGATAAAACATCTGTTAACAAAGTTTATGATCCGGCTTGTGGTTCAGGTGGTCTTTTATTAAAGTTTGCAAAAATACTTGGTAAAGAAAATGTTAGAAAAGGATTTTTTGGTCAAGAAATAAATCTTACTACTTATAACTTAGCTAGAATTAATATGTTTTTACATAATATAAATTATAATAATTTTAATATAGCTAGAGGAGATACATTAACACATCCAGAACATTGGGGTGATGAACCATTTGATGCAATTGTATCTAATCCCCCATATTCAATAAAATGGGCAGGAAAAGAAAATCCAATCCTAATAAATGATGAAAGATTTTCTCCAGCTGGAATATTAGCACCTTCTTCTAAAGCAGACTTAGCTTTTACTATGCATATGTTATCTTGGTTAAGTCCAAAAGGAACAGCGGCAATAGTTGAATTTCCTGGAGTTCTTTATAGAGGCGGAGCAGAGCAAAAAATAAGAAAATATATGATTGATAATAACTTTGTTGATGCAGTTATTCAATTGCCATCAGATTTATTCTTTGGAACATCAATCGCTACTTGCATATTAGTATTAAAGAAAAATAAAACTGATAATAATATCTTATTTATAGATGCTAGTGAAGAATTTGTTAGAAATACAAATAAAAATAAATTATCTGATACAAACATAAGTAATATTATTAATTTATTAAAGAACAGAGTATCAGTAGAAAATAAAGCATATCTAGCAACTTACGATGAAATAAAAGAAAACGATTATAATATATCAATAAATTCATATTTAAATTCAAATATTAATGAAGTAAAAATAGATATTGAAGATGTAAATAGAAAATTAGCTGAAATTGTACCAAGACAGCAACAAATAAGAGAAGAATTAGAAGAGATAATTAGAGAATTGGAGTTTGATTATCATGAGTAAGATTAATAATTTAATAAAAGAAATGTGCCCTAATGGTGTTGTTTTAAAACCAATAGATTCTGTAGTTGATTTATATTATGGAAAAGGAATAACATTCCGAAGGATGGTGGGGAATATCCTGTATATGGTGTTACGGAATAGTAAGCTCAACTTCAACTTTTAATACGAAGATACTCCTATAGTTGGACATATTGGTTCTGCTGGAAAAGTGTCATGGGGAGCGGGAAAACATTATGTAACTTATAATGGCCCATATGCAAACCAAAAAATAAAAACGAATTAAATTCTAGTATTTATATCATGTTTTATTATCCTTGCATTTAGAGAAATACGTTAAAGGAAGTCAGCCGTTTTTATCTTCGAGTGATTTTGAAACTATTAAAATTGCAGTTCCGCCATTAGAGGTACAAAACGAAATAGTAAAAATTCTTGATAAATTTGGCAAGCTAGAAGGGAGCTAGAAGCGGAGCTAGAAGCGAGAAAGAGTCAATATGAATATTATAGAAATAAATTGTTAAGCTTTGAGGAATTGAAAAATGAGTAGTGGTGTATTAAATGGATTGGAAGACGTTTTCAATGCTATAAAGTCAGATTTTGATGTAAATTCAGAAAAAGTTAAAGTTAATTTAATTTATGCATTTAATGGAACTGGTAAAACTAGAATGTCAAGAATGTTCACAGATAAATTTGAAGATAAAGTATTATGTTTCAATTCAATGTTTCAAGATGAATTTTCATGGAATAATCATAATTCATTTTTGACACTTAATACAAATTCTTGGATAATTAAGTTTATACAAGATCAGGGTTTAGAAAATGATATTGAAAAAAATTTTCAATTGTTCTGTGATAATTCAATAATAGCCTCATTAGATTTGAAATTTGGAATTGTTGAATTTAGTGCTAAAACTATAGATGGATATGATAACAACATAAAAATTTCAAAAGCAGAGGAAAGTATATTTATATGGTCTGTATTCTATACATTTGTTAATGCAATGATTTATGAACTTAAAGAATTAGAAGAAGATAGGTCTACTAATATATTCGATAATATTGAATATTTAATTATAGATGATCCTGTTTCATCTATTGATGATATGAAAATATTAAATGTAGCTATAAAAACATTTGAATTAATTATCAAAATGAATAATATTCTGATTAAACCAAATATTTTAATAACAACTCATCATGCTTTATTTTATAATTCAATCTATAATCTTTTGAATAGAGAAAAAGAAATCAAGTTAAAATCATATGTTCTGAGCAAAAATGGGTATACATATTTACTTGATAAAAAAGGTGATTCTCCATTCGGATATCACTTAAATTTGGTCAAGAAAATAAAGCAAGCCATTGAAGAAAATGCACTTGAAAAAAATCATTTTAATATGTTTAGAATTTTACTTGAAAAAACATCTAATTATTTTGGATATAAAATGTATGATGAGTGTATACCAAACAGTGATAATAAAAAAGAAATTATAAAACTTATTAATTTATATAGTCATGGTAATCTACCAGAATTTGAATATATAGATTTAACAGAACATGAAAAAAGAATATTTATAGAAGCATTTGAAGATTTTATTAATTATTACAAAGTGGAGGTTTAAGGTGAATAATATTAGTTTAATAAGTGAGAGTGATAATTCAACAGTACTAGCTGAATATAAAATACTTGATAAAGTAGAAACATCGTATCAATCAGAATCTGAGTTAGAAAATGAATTAATTAATACATTAATAGAACAAGGATATGAAAGAATTTACATTAATTCTGAAGATGAGTTAACACTTAATTTAAGGAAACAATTAGAAAAATTAAATAATTATCATTTTACTGATGGTGAATGGGATTCATTCTTTAGTAAAGTTATTTCTAATAAGAATGATTATATTATTGAAAAAACAAGATTAATACAAGAAGATTATAAACAAGAAATAACTTTAGATTCTGGAGAAAAAAGAAACATTTATTTAATAGATAAAAATAATATTCATAATAATAGTCTTCAAGCATTAAATCAATATGTTAATAATGATGGTAATTATGATAATAGGTATGATGTAACAATACTTGTAAATGGTCTTCCTTTAGTTCATGTTGAATTAAAGAAAAGAGGAGTAGATTTAAGAGAAGCTTTCAATCAAATAGAAAGATATCAAAGAGATTCATTTTGGACAGGTTCAGGGTTATATAATTTTGTTCAAATATTTGTTATATCAAATGGAACATTAACTAAGTATTATTCAAATACTACAAGAGAGTTTCATATTAATAATCAAAAGAAAAAGAAATCTAACTCATTTGAATTTACTTCATATTGGGCAGATCAAAAAAATAATGGTATTACCGATTTAATAGATTTTGCTAAAACATTTTTTACTAAACATACGTTATTAAATATATTAACTAAGTTTGTGTGTTTACCTCTGAAGAGGATTTATTAGTAATGCGTCCTTATCAAATAGTTGCTACTGAAAAAATTTTAAATAGAATTAATATTGCATATAATAATAGATTTTATGGAACTTTAAAATCAGGTGGTTATATTTGGCATACAACAGGTTCTGGAAAGACATTAACATCATTTAAAACTTCACAACTTGCTAGCAAATTAGACTTTATTGATAAAGTATTATTTGTTGTAGATAGAAAAGACTTAGATTATCAAACAATGAAAGAATATGATAGATTTAAAGAGGGAGCGGCTAACTCTAATACATCAACAAAAGTATTAGAAGAACAATTAAATGATCCTAATGCTAAAATCATAATAACTACAATACAAAAGTTATCTCAATTCATTAAAAAGAATGAACAAAGTGATGTATTTAATAAGCATGTAGTATTTATATTTGATGAATGTCATAGATCTCAATTTGGAGATATGCATAAAGCAATTATTAAGAAATTTAATAAATACTATTTATTTGGATTTACAGGAACTCCAATATTTCCAGAGAATGCTAGAACTATTAAAGGCATCTCTGAAACAACAGAACAAATCTTTGGAGAAAGATTGCATACTTACACAATAGTAAATGCTATTGCTGATAAGAATGTCTTACCATTTAGATATGAATATGTTGGAAGAGTAGATCTACGTGATGGCGTTCAAGATGAAAAAGTATACAATATTGATGAAGAAAAACTATTTGATAATCAGATTCGAATTTATATGATTACAGATTACATAATAGAGCATTTTAGTTCAAAAACTAAGACATCAGAAAGCTATGTTTACTCAACTTTAGATAATGTTTCTGCAGTAGCTAAAAAACAAGATGTAGAAGAAATTAAGTCTAAGAAAAATATTAACGGTTTTAACTCATTATTTGCTGTATCGAGTATTAAAATGGCTAAAGAATACTATGCTGAATTTAAGAAACAGTTGGATATTAAAAAGAGTAATTTTAAAGTAGCTATAATATATTCTTATGGTGTTAATGGAGAAGATGGAGTTATAGATGAAAACTCTGAATCAACTGAAGCATTAAGCACAGATGATAGAACTTTCCTAGAAAATGCTATTAAAGACTATAACAATATGTTTGGAACAAGCTATGATACTTCATCAGAAAGATTCCAAAACTATTATAAAGATGTATCTCTAAGAATGAAGAATAGAGAAATAGATATCCTAATAGTTGCTAACATGTTCTTAACAGGATTTGATGCTAAAACATTAAATACATTGTGGGTAGATAAGAACCTTAAATGGCATGGATTAATTCAAGCGTTCTCAAGAACTAACAGAATCTTAAATAGTGTTAAAACATATGGTATATAGTTTCATTTAGAAACTTAGAAGATAGACTTAACGAAGCATTAGCTAAGTTCGGTGATGAAGAAGCACATGGAATAGTTTTATTGAAACCATATAATGACTACTATTATGGATATGAAGATGATAACGGTAAAACATTTGAGGGATATAAATCATTAGTTGAAAAGTTAACTTCTAAATTTGCACCAGGAGTATTAATGCAAAGTGAAGCAGAACAGAAAGAATTTATTAAACTATATGGCGCAATATTAAAAGTAACAAATATTTTATCTTCATTTGATGAGTTCAAAGATGATGAATTAATTAATGAAAGAGATAAGCAAGATTATCATAGTATTTATATTGAACTATATAATGAATTTAGAAATAAAGCTAAACAAAAAAAAACTGATGTTACTGATGATGTAGTATTTGAAATGGAATTAATTAAATCTATAGAAGTTAATATTGATTACATCTTAGGATTAGTTAAGAAATACCATGATAGTAACATGGAAGATAAAGAAATTCTTGTAACTATTCAAAAGACAATTATGGCAAGTCCAGACTTAAGAAACAAGAAGGATTTAATCATGACATTCATTGAATCGCTAGATCAAGACTCAAATGTATATGCTGATTTTGAATCATTTATGAATAGTAAAAAGAAAGAAGAGTTAGATAAGATAATTGCTGAAGAAAATCTTAATAAAGAAGAAACATATAACTTTATTCAAAGATCATTCGAACAGGGAAGAGTTGAAACTAATGGAACAGAAGTATCAACAATACTTCCTCCAATGAGTATGTTTACTCCTAATAATGATAGACAAGAAAAGAAAAATAAGGTTATTGATAAATTATTAGAATTCTTTGATAAATTCTTCAGTATATCAAATAATAGGTTTTAATTAGTAGTAAGTAGGTGTTTTTATGATAGGGGAAGAGATAATACAAGCTAATACACAAATGTTGGAGGCAAACGATTATTCTTTAAAAGATTATTTTGATCAAGATAAGGATATCATTGTACCTTTATATCAACGTGGATATTCATGGGAAGATAAGAATATGGAAGTTTTTATAAAAGATATATATAATAATGATAAGTATTATATTGGAAATATTATGACACTTCCTAATGAAGAAGAAGACATAGAGTTAATAGATGGTCAGCAAAGAATGATTAGTACTTTTTTAATATTTTGTTGTCTAAAAAATGTTTATAAAGTAGATTATGATTTTTCGTTTTTAAACGACGGTAAGAAGATAAAAATTGGTACACGAGCTCCAAGCGATGACTGTAGAATATTAGAATTTATTTATGAAAATGATATACCATTAAGATATACTTCTAGAAGGGAAGTTAAAGAATATAAAAAAGTTGCTAAAACTATAGAATCAAACAATATAGATCCTATTTTACTACTTGATAAACTACTAAATGTAATTATTGTAGAAATTAAGTTTATAAGCACTGAAACAGATGCTCATAATATGTTTGTAAATTTAAATACAAAGGGCAAGATATTAGAAAATATTGATATATTAAAAAGTCAGTTATTCAAATATTTAGGCACAGATATTGAACACGGAATCGAGTATTATAAAGAAGGATGGTATGAAACTATTAAAGAGATAAAAGATTCTAATACGCAAAGATATTTTGATAATTTTAATGATATTTATTTTAAAGATAAAAAAGAGAAAAATATTGAAAAAGTGATTAAAAATATTAATGATTTAGAATCAGCAAAAAAGTATTATGATAATTTTTGCTTAAATTCAAGTCATAGTAATGGTTTATGTAGATGTGCTTTAGCAGTATACAATCATTCTACCTCATATTTAAATGATATATATTCAGGTAATTTTTCATTGTCCGTATTAGATGGCTATCTTAAATTACTTGAAGAAGCTAAATTTAAACAATTTGATGTTGTGCTAATTCCTCTATTGCATATTTCTGATAATAGAAATCTTAGAAAATTTAAAAATAATTATACTCTCATTCATAAATTTTTTAAATTTATCCTTATGCATCAAGAAATTATGTCTATAAAAAAATCAAGCCCAGCAATTTATGGTAATGATTTTAAAACTACTGGTTCTGCTTTATTTGAAGATAAGGATTATAAAAAGAATATTAAAGAGTTTTTGAACAACAGATTAAGAAAACATACTCCAGAAGATATTAGGGAAACGTTAAAGTCATTAGTTATTGATCATACATCAACAAAACATGCTCGTCATATAATTATGTTGTTACAAGGAAATATTGACATTCAATATCCAGTTGAACATTTTATCTTATTGAATGATAATGATCCTCTATCTATGTGTATTGGTAATTGTATTCCTGTTTCTGTTGATAATTATGGTAGTCTAGATATTAAAAACAAATTAATTAAATATAATCAAAATAAGTCAACTGAACCATTTATTAAAATTTTTTAAAATATAAAATAGATGATTCTAATTATCGTGATATAATAGAAGAGAGAAACAATGATTTAATAGAAGAATATGTGAACGAGTATGAAAGCTTATACAGTGAGTTAAAAGGAGAATAAGGAAAAGGGGATTATAATGAAAGATGAGGTATTGAGTTCGCCAATAAGATGGGCAGGGTCAAAAAAAAGAGTTTTAAATGAATTGTTAGAATCTTTTTCTACAAACAAAGTAAATTATATTGAACCATTTCTTGGCTCTGGAGTTGTAATGTTAAATGTCTTAAATAATAATAGTATTTTAAAATATAAAAATTTCTATGTTAATGATATTAATAAAAGTATTATTGACTTTTATAAATGTTTAAAAAACAAACCAAAGTCTTTAGTAAAATCTTTGGTTGATTTATCAAATATCTATAATACTAAAGTAAGTTTGACTGAAAAAGAAAAAATGTATTATGAAATACGGCAAAAGTTTAATGAAATGAAAGAAGATAAATCAGTATATTTCTACTTTTTGATGAAAGTTGGATTCAATGGTGTTTATAGGGAAAACAAAAAAGGTTTTTTCAACGTTCCATTTGGCAGAAAAGAAAAATTTGTAGTTAATGAAAATGATTTATTTGCTATTTCAAAGTTAATTAAAAATGTTTATTTTTACAATATGCCATATGATAAATTTTTAAAAAAGCTGGAAAAAGAAAACAAAATGACTAATAGTTTTGTGTACTGTGATCCGCCGTATATACCAGAGGATTTTATTCTTAATAAGAAACAGAATTATATACTAATAATAATTTTGAACATGTTGATTTGTTAATAAAATGAACAATTATAAGAATGTTGATATAATGATATCTATGTCTGAATCTGATATGGCAAAGAAAATATATGGAAATTGTTTTAAACTAAAAAAATTAACTGATATTGTTAGAATAATTAATCCACAAAAATTATTTAAGTCACAAGAATTATTGTTTTTGAATTATTTTATAAAAAAATAATATGAAAATTATAGTCAGGAAAAAATACTGCCTTTTTTAGGTACAATTAGGTACAAAAATACTAAAAAACCACGGTAAATGACGGTTTATGCCAATATAAAAAGGCCCGTATTTAAAGTGTTTAACACAATTTGGTCTCTTCTAACTGAAGAGAGCAGGCCCCCCTGAAGACAGCAATTTAAAATAAAATTCATTTCCTGTTAAAGAATAATGTTTAGTTTTATCAAATTATTATTATAAATAGTTCAAATTAAGTAACATAAATCTTAGTTGTTAAAGTATTAAGAAAAAAATTAAAAAATTAAAAAATTAACATTCTCTTGATAATTGTGATATGCTT
>ERZ859980.1042-NODE-1042-length-12885-cov-2.445129_pt1 | contig 12885 bp, 12 predicted proteins | sample MGYA00509984_ERZ859980 | MGnify/ENA primary metagenome ERZ859980 (study PRJEB30046, sample SAMN00715173) | human gut metagenome | study: EMG produced TPA metagenomics assembly of the A metagenome-wide association study of gut microbiota in type 2... | reverse complement strand
ACCGAAAATAGGTTGGGGTAAATTTATAGGTACCGCCGGATTATTTGGCGCTTACGAAAGAATATGGAGATAAAACAGAAAGGAATAAACAATGAATGTAAATCCTATAACAAGATTGGATTATCCAGATCCGGACGTGATCCGCGTAGAAGACACCTATTATATGGTATCCACAACCATGCACTTTATGCCGGGCTGTGAGATTCTGCAGTCTTTTGATCTGGTGCACTGGGAGCATGTGACTTATGTCTATGAGACGTTGGATCATACGGATGCGCAGCAACTGAAAAGCGGTCAGAATATTTACGGACAGGGCATGTGGGCAGCTTCCCTGCGCTATCATGAAGGCCGATTTTGTATCTGCTTTGTGGCAAATGATACCCGTAAGACTTATTTGTATACTTCGGAAAAAATAGATGGTCCATGGAAAAAGCAGCTGATAGAAGGCTTTTATCATGACGGCTCTTTATTATTTGATGAGGATGGCAGAAACTATATTGTATATGGAAATGATGAAATCTGGATTACAGAATTGAATGAAGATTTGACTGCACCAAAGAAGGACGGATTACATCGTCTTTTAGTCAGTGATCATAAGAACCCGGAGCTAGGCTATGAGGGTTCTCATATTCAAAAAATAAACGGCTATTATTATATTTTTCTGGTTCATTCCCTGAGAGACCGCTGGATGCGGACGGAAGCATGCTTTTACAGTGATTCTCTGGAAGGAGAATTCACGGGTGGAGATGTACTTTGTGATGATCGTGGATATTGTGGACAGGGCGTGGCACAGGGAGGAATAGTGGATACGCCGGATGGAAAGTGGTATGCAATGCTGTTTCAGGATTCCGGAGCAGTTGGACGGATTCCTATTCTGCTTCCGGTTACCTGGAAGGATCATTTTCCGTTTTTTGGACAGAACGGACATGTGCCGGAAGAAATAGAGGTTCACAGTACCAGACCAGGATATATTTATCAGCCATTAGTGGGAAGTGATGATTTCTGTAATGGGCTGCTTCCGCACTGGCAGTTTAATCATGATCCAGATCCACGGTACTATCATCTGGATGCATTGCAGGGAACCTATACAATTACAACACGGGAAGTTTGTACAGAGCTTACACAGGCAGTAAATACGCTTACGCAAAGGATGAGTTATCCGTCCTGCGCAGCTGAGGTTACTGTTGATGCTTCTGCATTGAAAGAGGGCGATGTCGCAGGTTTGTGTGCGTTGCAGAGCTGTTATGCTGCAGTTGGCATTACAAAACATCATGGAAAATATGAAGTCCTTATGCTGGATAAAAAAGAAGATGGTATATTGGATATGACGGAAGGAACTGTTGTTGAATCACACCAGATGGATTTTCGTCTTGAAGCAGATTTCTGTAACATGAAGGATGAAGCACGCTGCTATTACCGGGTAAATAAGGGAGACTGGCTACCCATCGGAACCGTGCATAAGCTGTACTTCAAACTGGATCATTTTACTGGTTGCCGGTTTGGTCTGTTCTGCTATGCGGCAGAGGAAACAGGAGGAAGTGCCTGCTTCCGGGATTTTAAGTATTATGATGTTGATGAAATCTCATAAAGATAGAACTGCATAAAATAGGTGTCGGAATTTACTCAAATTTTTCCTACTTTGGACATTGGTTTTTACAACGGTATTGTATAGTGAAGCAGAGGAAAAACAAAACATGTTTCAGAGAGGAAAAACGATTATGAGAATTAAGAGTATGATGAAGGGTATGCTTGCTGTTGTAATGGCAATGTCTATGGCAGCATGCTCCGGAGCACCTGCAGCAGACCAGACTTCTTCTGAGTCACCGTCACCGGCACAGACAGAAAGTACAGCAGCAACAGAGCAGGAAACAATCGTAACAGAAGTATCTGCAGAAACGCAGACGCAAGAAGAAACAGCAAAAGCACCGAAATATGTTTTCTGTTTATTGGTGATGGTATGAGCTATCCCCAGTTTCAGGCAGCATCTGACTATCTTGGAGCAATAGCAGATGAAGATTATGTCAAGGCACTTCCGAGCAATAGCTATGAAGACCGTGGAGGAGCAGTACTGGACGGACCGGAAGCAGGATACAAGGTTACCTATACACAGGCTGATGCAGAAGCGGTTACGGCTGAAGATGGAAGGGTTATTCTGATGGATGAGCATCTGGCAGATTCCGACGCTATGGATTATGATATGGATCGTGCAGATGGAGAATGGACATTATCTGACTATGTACAAAAGGGTATTGAAGTATTGGATAATGACACCGGATTCTTTATGATGTGTGAAGGTGGAAAGATTGACTGGGCATGTTTTCAGCCCAGTCCCGGCAGATTTCCGTCATCAGCAGACGGAAGCGGATTTACACACCTGCTTCTTATGTACATGAACTTGGATTAAAATTCGGTATTCATATTATGGGAGGGAAGAGTTTCATTTAATCAGATGATGAAGGATATTAAGTCAGGAAAAGATACGGATTTTGTTGACGAGCTTATTTTTAAGGTCATAAATGCACCGACCAAGAGAATGAAAATTGAATATGTCTAAGGCAAATTACAAAGCCGCTTATTCTTATTGATTTTAAGAGTAGGCGGTTTTTTGCGTTCTCTTGTACTTGTTTACATAGCCACCTTGACAAAGTGGCTAAAACTATGCGAAAGGAGGACGCATCTATGTCAAATCGCAAAAAGACGGTGTTGCCGACAGAGATTGTGACAGCCGTGGAGGACTGCGGCTTTTTTGAAAGCATTCCCCTATGGGCGGTGACGCTCATCGGCGGGCTGTTCATCACAGTGCTGTCGTTCATTATGATAATGTCGGTGTACGGCAGGTTTTTCAAGCTGTACCTTTATACCGAAATCGCTCCCGTCCCTCTTTCTTCTTTGCGGGAGAGCCGAGCCAGAGTGTCGGCAAGAGCTTTATCAAGTCTTATGCTGCCGTGTGTTTGGAGGGTGCAATCTAGTGCTTGCCTGCATCATCTTTTCGCTCTTTGCAGCGACACCGCCTGCGGTCAATCCCGATGCGGCGGCGGTCACAATGGTATGGAGCTATGTCGGGGAGCTTGTATTCAATATGCTCGTCTTGGTCGGTGCGGTCAAAATGGCAGACCGTGTTGTCCGTGAAATGATGGGCTTGTAAGGGAGAAAGCGGATGAAACGTGTATATATATTTAAGGACGGGGTACAAAATGCTTCGTTGTCGATAGATTTGGATTACAACCTTGAGATTGTAAGATGTGAAGATTTTGAGGATTGCAGAAATCTAAAAGAATGTGCGAGGAAATCCTTTAATAAGGCGTTAAACGAGCGTGATTTAGGAGATTGTGAGGATTCAACATCTTCTCTGACTACGGGAGAAATTCATTTTGTTAGAGGAAATCCTACCGAGTTTTCAATGGATGTCTGCATTGTATGCAGAGATACAGAGGAAGATTTTTACAGACTTATTCACAAAAAAACAGGGTTCACTTATCGGGATGAATACTATTGGAACAAAGCCCCTCATTCCGCAGGAATACAGAAAAAGGCTAAGTATATTAAGAAAAGGGGAAAATGGCAGCTTGTCAGAACGCAGTATTTGAATATCAAAAACAGATACCTGCGGCAGAACGACCACGACCATCCCTCTTTCATATGCTATATTGAAGCTGTAAACAATGTATATAACGCAAGAATGAGTTGGAAGTAAAAGGAGTAAAACTTGAAGAATCGTCATTTTTCCAAAGATGGCGATTTTTTTGTGCTAAAAAGGAGGTGTTTATGGATTGGAAGTAAAGATAAATAAAGAAATCCGTAATTACACGGAATCCATGTTTTTCGGGCTGTCTATGCGGCAGTTCCTTTTTTCCGCCCTTGCCTGCGGCATACTTCTATGCCCAGAAAGCAGGGCAAAATTATGAAAACACCCTGCGGGTATCCCTTTATGCCCAAGATGCAGGGCGAGTAATTGACTTTGACCATCGCCCCTTTAAAAATGTGGAAGTCATGGATGAGGCAATGATATCCTTATGGAATCAAAGAGTAAATCATGATGACAATGTGTATATTTTGGGGGATTTCTGCTATAGAAACGAAAAAAGTGCGGAATGGTATCTGAGTCAACTAAAGGGACATAAGCATCTGGTTCTTGGGTCTGTACCATTATCCGATGTCGGAATGGAATGGCTCTTACAGAGGTCACTTGCACTTTTATGGTCATATTCACGATAAGAGGGATGAAACATGGGAATATATGAATCAGGGGGAGAACGCTTATAATGTGGGCTGCATGTTATATGGATACGGACCGGTACGCCTGAATGAGATTGTGAAGGCGAACAGGACTATGTGATTGTCTGCGGAGACTTTGGGCTTTGCGTAAGCGGCGGATGTTCGAAGAATATAGTGCCCAAAAAGGAAGTTCTATGTTATAATTCAAATAACATCAAGGACTTCGCAACACACAGAGCAGATGTAAGGTGGCATGATGAGTAAAAATATATGCAGATTAGATGGAAATCAAATTTTTTTATCCGTACTGAGGGATGATGAGGAGGCAGTCGGCTTATACGCGAAGTGGATGTCGGATGAAACCACCTGTGTCTTTATAGAGCATGCGCATTCTGTGGTGGACATCACCCGGATGCCCGGTTGGGTAAGAGACCATTCTGTCATGCGGATGGGAATTGTCCTGAAAGAGACAGACACATTGATTGGATATTGTCATATTGACCATCGAACTGAGGATATGTCAGCCTGGTTATCCATTAACATCGGAGAAAAGTCGGTGCGTGGAAAAGGCATTGGAACCGAAGTCGTGCAGATACTCTTGCGGTACTGCTTTATGGTGCTGGGAGTGTATAGTGTCCATCTGGATGTACTGGAAACGAACACCCCTGCCATTAAGTGTTACGAGAAGGCAGGATTCAGAATAAGTGGCAGATACCGGGGACATTGTTACTATATGCGGAACCACTATGACTGGCTGCACATGGATATCTTATATGAGGAATACCGGCAACCACTTGAACCTTAAGGGTCTTCATGCGAAAAGTGTCCGCAAGTTAGCGGGCACAACAAAAAAGTCCGTCGGAGCGTTAAAGCATCGACGGACTTTTTTTGCTTTGCTATTTTACAAAAGTAAAAATCAAAAAAATTACAGAGTCTGATGCACCTCGCGGATCACGGCGTCGGTAAGCTCCGGAGCTTTCGCGGGATCGATGTCATCTGGAAATTCCACATCAATGGTGGAAGCAACCGGCCGGTAGTTCAGATGCAGTGCGTTTTTCTGAATATAATCGGTAGCCTGATTGTAAGTTTCCTCTGTAACGCCATTTAAAGTGATTGTATATAATTTTGCCATAATCTATCATCCTTTCTGTTGGTTTATGAGTTTGTGGAAACATTTCCTTGTTTCTGTATATAGTATATCTCTTTTTATAAAAAAAAGAAATGCGCAAAAATTATAAATATAATAATAGGAATCATTACTATATTTGTTAAATATATACAATATATCAAATAGAAAAGAACTTACAATGATTGACAGAAAGTGTAAATTTCAATATAGTGGAAGAAATGGAAATAAACGGATGGAGGCATCTTACGATTGAATATTGCAAAGGATAAATGGATGAAATACAAAGGAACTTCGGGTAGAGCGGTTCTGACTCTGTGCGGTGTCTACGGGGTGGCATATCTGTTCAGCTTACAGCCGGTGAACCGGATCTATTACAGTGTTCTGAATGTGCTGCTGGCTGTAGGAATCTATTCTATGTTGCAGCAGACGGAGCAAAATCTCCGGAAAATAGAGGAGAAAAGGGACAGGAAGCGCAGAATTTGTTATGTGGCAGTGATCAGCTTCCTGTTTGCCTTGTCCATGGTCATGGGATATCAGCTGCAGAATCTGGGAATGACGGATTGCGGAGTCCGGGGCAAAGGGATGATCCTGATCCGTGCGCTGTTCTTAAGTGTTGCCGCATTTCCTTTTGCAAATCTGTTGCTTGACGGGATAGACCGACTCTCTGCGAGAGGAGAAGCAACGATGTCGGGGAGATATTGGAAGACCGACATTGTATTCGCAGTAACGGCAGTCATTATTTTCCTGTGCCTGATTCCGGTATGGCTGGCTTATTACCCGATCATCATGTCTTACGATTTTCACAGACAGGTCAACGAAGCGTATAAGGGCCTGGAATGGTTTTATCCCTTGCAGCCCATTGCACATACATGGCTGATCCGGCTGTTTTTACAGATTGGAACGGCCATCGGATCCTACGAGGCGGGAATGGCCTGTATGGCGGTATTCCAGATGGTGCTGTATGCTCTGGTCATGGGTTATGCAACGTCCATGATCTGGCGGATGACTGCTAAAAAATGGCCGGTGGTGGTAACAACACTATTTCTGGCGCTTTTCCCATACAACACGGTTTTAGTGGTGTGTACCACAAAGGATACCTTGTTTACCATATTGTTTACGTTGTTCTTTTTACTTTTTCTGGAGAGAAATTATTTCAGCAACGGAAAAAAGAAAATCCTCATGAACATTCTTCTGGTGGCTGAGGGCTGTCTGATGATGCAGTTTCGTAATAATGCAGTATATGCGGTGGCAGTATTTATGCTGCTGTTATTGATCCTGCGGCCGAAAAAGGAAAAACTGGGTATTCTGATTCTGGGGATTTGTCTGGTACTGGGAGAGACCGGAATGCGAAATGTGATCCAGACAGCCATAGGGACCCGGCTGGAGGCTCCGAAGATCGAGGCTTACAGCGTTCCCATCCAGCAGTTTGCCAGAGTGGCATATTATCATGGAGAGGAACTGGAGGTGCAGGATCCGGAGCTGGCGGCATTGCTGGAAAAATATGTGCCGAGAGATCATTGGGATGCTTATTATGCGCCGCTGGCGGATACCATCAAGGGCGCGGTAAATGCTTCGGCATATACGGAGAATTCCAGGCAGTTTTTGAGAGACTGGCTACGAGTGGGCAAACGGTATCCGAACGAGTTCCTGGATGCTTTTCTGGAACTGACCAGAGGATACTGGTTCTGGGATGATTTCTCCTGGGCGGAAAATCTGGGCTATGGCACAGACACAAGGTATGGTGTGCTCTTTACCTATACTTCCTCGGAAATCGAAGGCTATGGCAGTATTGAACATCGGTCGAAATTCCCGGCACTGGAAAAAGTGCTGGAAAAGATCGTCAGTGGTAACTGCTTTAATGAATGGCCGGTGCTTTCCGTTATTTTTCATGGATCTCTATACAGCTGGAGCCTGTTCTTTTTGATGGTGTTGTGCCTGTATCGAAGAAAATACTGGTGCTTCCAGATGAGCTTACTGCCGTTTTTATACTTTGGGACTATGTTGCTGGGACCGGTAGTGCAGGTACGTTATTTATTCCCCATTATGGTAATGCTGCCGGTACTTGCGGCATTTTTCTCGAGTGACAGGATGAAGAGCCAAAGCAATGAAAACAGGGAACAAAAGGTTGTTTTTCTGGGCCGGAAAATCTATAATAAGGCTATTGGATGATAATATAAACGGAAAGAGGACCCAATGGAGAATCAGGAGAAGAACGAAACAACTGTGCTTCCGGAGAATCCGGAGATTATGGTAAAGAATCCCCGGATCGGAAAGGTACGGAAACTGGAAGAGGAAGTCAGGCGCCAGAATGAGCTGGAGCAGCTCAGAACCAAACGGATCCGCAAGGAGCAGGAATATATCGAGCAGATGAGCAAGGCGGTGGAAGACCACCTGCGCAATACCAGAGAGGAACAGCGGTATAACGAAGAATTTGAACGGCTGATCCGCAAGGATGTCTATCGGATACACGGCATCAGTGAGGACAAGCTGCAGGGAATGACGGAGTACCGCAATGCCTGGTATCAGGGAACGGCGTTCGGCATGTTTTTTCTGTCGCTGATTCTGACCGGAATCTGCGGATATCTTCATGGCTTCGGTTCGGAATTGTGTATTTTTATGGCATTTTATACCGCTATTGAGGGAACACTTCTGACCAATGGGAAAAGACAGCATGCATTGTTGGATATGGTGACAAGAATTCTGTATCTGCTGTTGTTTCCGGCCATGCTGATCGTATTTGTCTGTTTTGAACTGGGATTTACGGAGTATGGGATCGTCGTACCGGTACTGACGATTGCCGGTGTGGTGATTCTGGTGCTGGGAGCGGTATCGTACTTTGTGTATGACCCATACCGCCTGGACCGTAAGAACCACAAAAAGGCGGACCGCTATATCCGGGATATAGAAAAAGCCGCTGTCAAGGAAGTGGAACTGGAAGAAAAGGCACTGGCAAAACAGGCCAGAAAACAGGAAAAACTGGAACTTAAGGAAGAGGCCAGACAGGAACGGGCAGCAAAGCGAAGGGAACGGAAGAACCGGAGGGATGAGAAGCTCACCGGCTGGAAAGAAAGCATTCGCGAAAAGCTTCCGGCGAAGAAAGCCACAGAGGAGAGCAGAACGGAGACAGGCATCCCAAAAGAGCCGGAAGCCGTGACGGAGGAAAAGCCGCAGGCAGGTGCAGAGGAGTCCGGGACGCCGGAGACAACCGGACCGGTAGAAAACACAGAGCCTGTAGAGACTGTGGAACAGAAGGATGCACCTGCGGAACCGGAGCAGGGGACACCGGAAGAGACTGGTAAAGCGGAAGAAATTGATACAACAAATGGGGAGGAGAAATAATGGCCTATTATCTGATTGATTTTGAAAATGTAAAGAGCCGAGGCATGGAGGGAGTGGAACTGCTGGCGGAGGAGGATACCGTCTGCATTTTCTACAGTGACAATGCGGACAGCATGACTTTTGACCTGCATCGGAAGTTGAATGAGACGAAAGCACAGATCATTTACCACAAGGTAGCAGTGGGTACCAAGAATGCACTGGATTTCCAGCTGGCAACGTATCTCGGTTACCTGATCTGTGAGCAGCAGAGGGAAGGGATACACCCGGATTACTTTATCGTGACCAAGGACAATGGATTCACCAGTCTGATGGTATACTGGAAAGCACAGGGAGTTCCCGTGCGCATTATCCGTAATCTCTTGTGGGGAAAGAATCCAATGGCGGAACAAAATCTCCTGACCGAAGAAAATGCAATGGAAGTAACGGAAAGTACGGAACAGGAGAGCGTGCAGGCTCTGTCGGTGGAAGCTGCAGAGCCGGTGGCAACGGGAAGCACAGAACAGGAGACAGAGAACGCAACAGCGGTAATGACGGGGGAACCGGAGGCGGAAGTGGATGCAGAGGAGATTGCAGAGCCAGCATTTGTGAGCGTGCAGATCCTGGAAGAACCGTTGCCTGAGATACTGGAACCTGTGCCTGTGGAACCCGTGAAAAAAACGGTAAGGAAAAAGAGCGGAAATACCCGGAAGAAGAATACTGCAAATATGGCAGAAAAGAAAACGACGGAGAAAACTGTTGATAAGAAGGCTTCAGAGAAGAAGGCAGCAGAAGAACCGGATGAACTGGCCCAGGCAGTGGAAAAGGTGCTTTCCGACCAGACCATCGTCCCTCAGGTGGTAAAATTCATCCGCCAGTACAAGACCAAACAGGGAATCAACAATGCCCTGAACAAAGAGTTCAAGGACAGCAAACGTACCAGCGAGATTTATTCCGCTATCAAACCTCTGATCGCGGATAAAAAGGGAAAATGATAAAATAGATCAACAAAAAATTAAAAGAAAACTATTGACATTATAAAATCAGAGTGGTATCTTTGCTATCGAACAGAAAGTGAAATTCGATGAGCAGAACAAGATCTGCATACGGAAGCATTTCAGAGAGCCGCCGGCTGGTGTGAGACGGCATGTGAGTATGACAGACTATCCTCTGTGAGAAGTACACTGAAGCAGTTAAGTAGGTGTCACCGGTATTCTACCGTTATTTAGAAGCCTGTTGGAAATGAGATATTTGTGTTTCATGGAGATGGGAAAAAGAGGTCGTATAAGATATACGGCAAGCAAAGTGGTAACGCGGAGAGCTTAGAGCTTTTCGTCTTTGAGTGCTTATAAAGCACTGGAGACGGAAAGCTTTTTTGTTTTAAGGGCAATCAGAATTTTTCTTTCTGTCACGACAAAACAACAAGACACAAGAAAGAAGGAAACAAAAATGAACAGTTTGGTAATCATTCTGATCGCAATGGTAGTGCTGGTAGCAGGCTATGTCTTCTACGGAAGATGGCTTGCAAAAAAGTGGGGAATCGATGAGAAGGCGAAGACGCCTGCGTTTACCCATGAAGACGGAGAGGACTTCGTGCCTTCCTCCAAATTCACTGTATTTTCTCATCAGTTTTCCTCTATCGCCGGAGCAGGTCCTGTGACGGGTCCCATCCTCGCATCGGTATTCGGATGGGTTCCCGTGCTCCTGTGGCTTCTGATCGGCGGTCTGTTCTTCGGTGCCGTACAGGATTTCGGTGCGCTGTATGCCTCCGTGAAGAACGAAGGAAAATCCATGGGAATGATCATTGAAAAATACATTGGTAAGACCGGCAGAAAGTTGTTCATGCTGTTCTGCTGGCTGTTCACTCTGTTAGTCATTGCAGCATTTACCGATATGGTGGCAGGGACCTTCGTAGGTACCGGACTGGAAGATGCCAGTGTGGCATATGCCAACGGCAGTGCGGCATCCATTTCCATGTTGTTCATCGTTGTAGCAGTGATCTTCGGTCTGATCCAGAAAAAGGTCGGCAAGATGAACGAGTGGGTCAAGGCAGTCGTAGCCATCGGTCTGTTGGTAGTAATGTTCGCTGTAGGTATGCATCTTCCCATCTATGCTTCCAAGACTGCATGGATCTACATCATCATGGCATACCTGTTCCTTGCATCCGTAATGCCCATGTGGCTTCTGATGCAGCCCAGAGATTACATGACCACCTTTATGCTGCTGGGTATGATCATCGGTGCCGTACTTGGTGTGGTTGTGGCTCATCCCGATATGGAGCTGAATGCATTTAACGGTTTTCAGGTAGGTAACAGCAGCCTGTTCCCGACTCTGTTCGTCACCATCGCCTGCGGTGCGGTATCCGGCTTCCACAGCCTGGTATCCTCCGGTACTTCATCCAAGACCATCAGCAATGAAAAAGATATGCCCATGGTAGGTTATGGTGCCATGATCGTAGAGAGTCTGCTGGGTGTGGTTGCACTGGTAGTTGTCGGTGCAGTTGCAGTCAATGGCACGAAGCCCGATGGTACACCGTTCTCCATTTTCTCCTCCGGTGTCGCAGGATTCCTGGAGAAGATGGGGGTTCCCGTAACCGTAGCAACTGTATTCATGACCATGTGTGTATCTGCATTGGCACTGACTTCTCTGGATTCCGTAGCAAGAATCGGGCGTATGTCCTTCCAGGAGCTGTTCCTGGGAGACACCACAGATACCGCAAAGATGACTCCCGTGCAGAGAGTTCTGACCAATAAGTATTTTGCAACTGTGATCACTTTGTTTTTCGGTTATCTGCTGACTCTTGGCGGATACAACAATGTATGGCCGCTGTTCGGTTCTGCGAACCAGCTGTTGGCAGCACTGGTATTGATCGCCCTGTCAGTATTCTTAAAGACTACCGGTCGTACCGGCTGGACACTGTACTTCCCTATGGGAATGATGCTGGTCGTAACCTTTACTGCATTGATCCAGAAGACAGTTGCCCTGGTGAAAAATGTGGCATCCGGACAGGCTGCCTTCCTGGTAGACGGCTTACAGCTGATCGTAGCCATACTGCTTATGGTACTGGGAGTTATGGTTGCTTACAGCTGCATCCGCAAGCTGTTCGGTGCCGGGAAAAATTCAGAAAAAGAGGCAGCATAAGTTGTCAAAAAAATTGATTTTCCGGTAGAAAAGAAAGATAAGATATGCTAGAATAAGGAACGGTCAAGGAGCAAAAAACTCTTTGACCGTTCTTTTCGTCAGAGTGGACGCTGATGGGAAGAGTAATAACAGAGATACAAATATGGGAAGAAGATAAAAGGATAGGATTGAAAATGAAACAGAATATGCAGGATCTGACGGAAGGACCCTTAGGAAAGAAAATACTGATCTTCAGCGTGCCGTTAATGCTGTCCAATCTGTTACAAGTGCTTTTCAACATGGCGGATATTGCGGTGATCGGTCAGTTCGCCGGTTCCCTGTCGCTGGGAGCGGTAGGGTCCACAGCCACACTGGTCACCATGTTTACCGGATTCCTCATTGGTCTGTCCGGCGGTATCAATGTACTGACGGCACTGTATTACGGGGCAAAGGATAGGGAAAGCCTGTCGAAGACGATTCATTCCGCCGCACTGGTCAGCCTGATCATGGGAGTGCTGTTACTGGTACTGGGAGTCGGCTTATCCGAGTGGATGCTGACAATGCTGAAGACCAGAGAGGAACTTTTGGACAAAGCAGTATTGTACCTGCGGATCTATTATCTGGGAATGCCGGCGCTGGCCATTTACAACTTTGGTAATGCGGTGTACAGCGCAGTGGGGAATACGAAGAAGCCTCTGTATTATCTTGGTTTTTCCGGAGTGCTGAATATTATTCTGAACCTGTTTTTTGTGATCGTCTGTCATATGGATGTGGCAGGAGTGGCATTGGCCATATCATTTCCCAGTATGTATCTGCAGCATTAATCCTGCAGGCACTGCTTCGCTGCAAAGACATTTATGCCCTGCATCCGGGAAAGCTGCGGTTGGATCCGGAACTTACGAAGGATATTCTGAAGCTGGGAATGCCCTCCGGATTGCAGAACGTAATTTTCCAGTTTGCCAACAGCTTTGTGCAGATGGGTGTGAATTCCTTTGATGCCACCATGGTGGCAGGCAATTCCGCAGCCACCAATGCAGATGCCATGGTATACGATGTCATGGCAGCATTCTATACCGCCTGCGGCCGGTTTTTGGGGCAGAATTAAT
>ERZ859980.1041-NODE-1041-length-12890-cov-1.311648_pt1 | contig 12890 bp, 15 predicted proteins | sample MGYA00509984_ERZ859980 | MGnify/ENA primary metagenome ERZ859980 (study PRJEB30046, sample SAMN00715173) | human gut metagenome | study: EMG produced TPA metagenomics assembly of the A metagenome-wide association study of gut microbiota in type 2... | reverse complement strand
TATTGCAGGTTGGAAAGAAGTTGAATACGAAGTGATGAGAGACTCAGCCGGCAACTGTATTACAGTATGTAATATGGAAAATATTGATCCTGTTGGCGTTCATACAGGTGACAGTATAGTAGTTGCTCCATCACAGACATTAGGTGATAAGGAACATCAGATGCTTCGTACATCAGCACTTAACATTATTAACGAATTAAACATTACAGGTGGATGTAACGTACAGTATGCACTTCATCCTGAAAGTTTTGAATATTGTGTAATTGAGGTAAACCCTCGTGTTAGCCGTTCATCAGCATTAGCTTCAAAGGCTACAGGTTATCCAATTGCAAAGGTTGCAGCAAAGATTGCGTTAGGTTATACATTAGATGAAATCAAGAATGCAATTACAAAGAAAACATATGCAAGTTTTGAACCTACACTTGATTACTGTGTAGTTAAGATCCCAAGACTTCCATTTGATAAATTTATTACAGCGAGTAGAAAATTAACAACTCAGATGAAAGCTACCGGTGAAGTTATGAGTATTTGCAATAACTTTGAAGGTGCATTAATGAAAGCTATCAGATCACTTGAACAGCATGTTGAATGTTTAATGGATTATGATTTTACAGAATTAAACGATGACGAATTAGAAGATATGCTTCACAAAGTAGATGATAGAAGAATCTGGGTTATTGCAGAAGCTTTAAGACGTGGTGTAAGTTACGACCATATACATGACATTACAAAGATTGACAAGTGGTTTATTGACAAACTTGCAATTATCGTAGAAATGGAAAATGCGTTAAAGACTCAGCCACTTACAGCAGAATTATTAAAAGAAGCTAAGAGAATTGAATTCCCTGATACAGTTATCAGCAGACTTACAGGAAAGAGCGCAGATGAAATTAAACAGATGCGTTAGATAACAATATTGTTGCAGCATATAAGATGGTTGATACATGTGCGGCAGAATTTGAAGCTGAAACACCATACTATTATTCAGTATACGGTGGAGAAGATGAAGCAATTGAAACAAAACCACAGAAGAAGGTTCTTGTTTTGGGTTCAGGTCCAATCCGTATTGGACAGGGTATTGAATTTGACTTCTGTTCAGTTCATTGTACATGGTCATTTAAAGAAGAGGGTTATGAAACAATTATTGTAAATAACAATCCTGAAACAGTATCAACAGACTTTGATATTGCTGATAAACTTTACTTTGAACCATTAACACCTGAAGATGTTGAAAATATTGTAAACATTGAAAAGCCTGATGGGGCAGTTGTACAGTTCGGTGGTCAGACAGCTATTAAGTTAACAGAAGCTCTTATGAAGATGGGAGTTCCAATTTTAGGTACAGATGCAAAAGATGTAGACGCTGCAGAAGATAGAGAATTATTTGATGAAATTCTTGAACAGTGTGGAATCCCAAGACCTACAGGTGGTACTGTATTTACAGCAGAAGAAGCAAAAGAAGTTGCAAACAAATTAGGTTATCCTGTATTAGTAAGACCTTCTTATGTACTTGGTGGTCAGGGTATGCAGATTGCAACATGTGATGAAGAAGTTGAAGAATTCATGGAAATCATCAACAGAATCGCACAGGATCATCCTATTTTAGTAGATAAATATTTACAGGGAACAGAAGTAGAAGTTGATGCTATCTGTGACGGAGAAGATATTTTAATTCCTGGTGTAATGGAACATATTGAAAGAGCCGGAGTTCACTCAGGTGACAGTATTTCAGTATATCCTGCATACACATTATCACAGGATATTATTGATACAATTGAAGATTATACAAAGAAACTTGCAATGTCACTTCATGTAAAAGGTATGATTAACATTCAGTTTATTGTATGTGACGGACAGGTTTATGTAATAGAAGTTAATCCACGTTCATCAAGAACAGTTCCATACATTAGTAAGGTTACAGGTATACCAATTGTAAAACTTGCTACAAAATGTATTATTGGACACAAGATTAAAGAACTTGGATATACACCTGGCTTACAGCCAAAGGCTGATTACTATGCAATTAAGATGCCTGTATTCTCATTTGAAAAGATTAGAGGAGCAGAAACAAGCTTAGGACCTGAAATGAAATCAACAGGTGAATGTTTAGGAATAGCCAAGACATTTAACGAAGCTTTATACAAAGCATTCTTAGGTGCAGGTGTAGTTCTTCCAAAACATAAGAAGATTATTATGTCAGTAAAAGATGCTGACAAGCAGGAAATTATTCCATTGGCTAAGCGTTTTGAAAAATTGGGATACGAGATTTACGCTACAAGAAGCACAGCAGATGTTTTAAGAAAAAATGGAGTAGATGCAATTAAGGTTAATAAGATTCACCAGGAAGCTCCTACAGTAATGGACTTATTACTTGAGCATAAGATTGACATTGTTGTTGATACACCAACTCAGGGACGTGATAAGAGTAGAGATGGATTCTTAATCAGACGTACATCAATCGAAACAGGTGTAAACTGCTTTACAAGTTTGGATACAGTAGATGCTTTACTTACAAGCTTAGAAAGCGATGCAAAAGAAAATCTTACATTAGTAGATATTGCTACTTTATAAGAGGCTTAAGATTGGAGAGAAGCACATCCGGAAAGGTGTGCTATATGGACAAAATAATAAATACGGTAGTTGGAGGACGATATTATGTATTGGAGAACATAGGAACCGGAGGTAGTTCCTGTGTGTATAAGGTTAAAGATGTTTATACTTCAAAAATGTTTGCCTTGAAACAGTACATAACATCAGATCCTGCCAACAGAGAAAAATTATTGGAAGGAATGGAAAAAGAACTTAATGCGCTTAAGCATTGTAGTCATCCGGTCCTTCCAAAAATTTTTAATTTAATAAAAGAAGATGGAAGATTCTATCTGATTATGGAGTATGTAGAAGGTATAAACTTAGATGACTATGTGAAAATCAATGGTTGCATGAACAGAAAACAACTTGCCAATGTGGCAGAACAGTTGTGTAGTGGGCTATATTATTTGCATTCCTTAGAGAAACCTATTATTTACAGAGATTTGAAACCGTCTAATATTATTATGAAAAAAGATGGCAGAATCAAGTTAATAGATTTTGGAATTTCTAAACGATATAGTGTTGATGCTGTTGATTATGTAGCTTTAGGAAGTGTGGGATTTGCCGCACCTGAACAATATGGAGACTGTAAAGGTATTAGTTTGTATAATACAGACATTCGAACAGATATATACGGTATAGGAACAACGTTATATTTTTTGCGCACAAAGAAAAAATATAATAACAAAATAAAATCTTTTAGAGTTAATGGTAAGTTAAGAAAGATAATAAAGAAATGTACAAAAATTAACCCAAAAGACAGATATCAAAACTGTATTGACCTTCTATGCGACATTAAAAAACTTGCATAATATACAAAAATATTTTATCCTTAATAATATGTAAGAGAGTCGTTATAATTGATAATCACAAAATTAATTTCATGGCAGTTATGTTATGGAAATTTTAATGATGGAATTGAAAGGAAAGCGAGGAAATATGAGTTACGATGATATTAAAAAGTTATTAGAGGAAAATAATCAGGAGCAGTTATTAAAGTATTATAATGAACTAAGCGATACTCAAAAAGCAAATTTATTAGATCAGATTAGTAAGCTTGATTTTAGTTTAATTGATTTAATTAAAAATAAAGATCATTGTGGAGATAAAGGTGTTATCACACCATTAGATGATGCTGTTTCCATTAAGGACATAGAGGAAAACAGAGAAAAGTTTACTGTTGTAGGTGCAGATGCAATTAAAAAAGGAAAAGTTGCAGCACTTCTTTTAGCAGGTGGTATGGGAACAAGACTTGGTTCAGATAAGCCAAAGGGCATGTACAACATTGGTGAAACAAAAGATGTTTATATTTTTGAAATGCTTATTAGAAATTTAATGGATGTTGTAAATGAAACAGGTGCTTGGGTTCCTTTATATGTTATGACAAGTGAAAAGAACAATGATGATACAATTAATTTCTTTAAAGAGATGAATTATTTTGGGTATAATCCTGATTTTGTTGATTTCTTTATTCAGGAAATGGCACCGGCAGCGTCTTTTGATGGGAAGATTTATCTTGAAGGAAAAGACAGAGTATCAACTTCACCCAATGGCAATGGTGGTTGGTTTATTTCTTTTGTTAAATCAGGTTTATGTAAAAAGGCAAAAGAAATAGGTGTAGAATATATTAATATTTTTGCTGTTGATAATGTTTGTCAGAGAATGGCTGATCCTTGTTTTGTAGGTGCTATGATTGACGGCGGCTACCGCTCAGCAGCTAAGGTTGTATCAAAGGCAAACCCTGAGGAAAAAGTAGGCGTGCTTTGTTTAGAAGATGGAAAACCATCAATAGTTGAATATTATGAACTTACAGAAGATATGCGCTATGAAACATTGGATAATGGTGAGTTGGCATATAAGTATGGTGTAATATTAAACTATTTATTTAATATAGAAGATTTAGAAACGAATCTTGAAAACAATTTATCAGTTCATATTGTAAAGAAGAAAATTCCATACATAAATGAGAACGGTGAATTAGTTAAACCTGAAACAGAAAATGGTTACAAGTTTGAAACTCTTGTTTTAGATATGATTCACATGATGGATAACTGTCTTGCCTATGAAGTGGTAAGAGAAAAAGAATTTGCCCCTATTAAAAACAAAACAGGTGTGGATTCAGTAGACACTGCAAAAGAGTTATTAAAATTAAATGGTGTTGAATTATAAAATATAATTAAATACATAAAGAATGGAGAGCATAATGAAAAAGTTACTGGAACTAATAACAGAGGAATTTGAAAAAGCATTTGAAAAATGTGATTATGATAAAAAATTAGGAAAAGTTAGTGTTTCTAACAGACCTGATCTTTGCGAATATCAGTGCAATGGTGCCATGGCCGGTGCAAAATTATACCATAAAGCGCCTATTATGATTGCAAATGATGTTGTTGAAGCAATTGGAAATAATGGCATGTTCAAATCAGTGGAAGCTGTAAATCCCGGATTTATTAATATTAATTTGAATAGCGACTTTTTAGCAAAATATTTAAATGAAATGAATTTGGCAGATAAGCTTGGAATAGAAAATGACAATATTGAAACAGTTGTAGTTGATTACGGCGGAGCAAATGTTGCAAAACCACTTCACATTGGTCATTTACGTTCAGCAGTTATTGGTGAAAGTGTAAAAAGAATTTCAAAGTACATGGGAAATAAAGTTATTGGAGATGTTCACTTAGGGGACTGGGGACTTCAGATGGGACTTATTATTACTGAGTTACAGAACGTAAGCCGGACTTACCATATTTTGATGAAAGCTTTACAGGAGAATATCCAAGTGAAGCACCATTTACAATTTCTGAATTAGAAGAAATTTATCCATGTGCAAGTAAGAAATCAAAAGAAGATGCTGCTTTTAAGGAAAAAGCCCATGAAGCAACATTAAAACTTCAAAGTGGATATGCTCCATACACAGCACTTTGGAAACATATTATGAATGTTTCAAAAATTGATTTAAAGAAGAACTATGATAACTTAAATGTTGAATTTGATTTATGGAAAGGTGAAAGCGATGCTCAGCCTTATATACCTGGATTAATTCAGGATTTAATTGATAAGGGATTAGCATATGAAAGTCAGGGAGCTTTAGTTGTTGACATTGCAGAAGAAGGAGACAGCAAAGAACTTCCTCCATGTATAGTTAGAAAGTCAGATGGAGCAGCTTTATATGCAACATCAGATATCGCAACTTTAGTTCAAAGAGAACAGGACTTCCAGCCAAATAAGTATGTTTATTTAGCAGACAAGAGACAGGATTTACACTATACACAGTTCTTTAGAGTCGCTAAGAAGGCAGGCATAGTTAAACCTGAAACAGAATTGAAATTTATTGGCTTTGGTACAATGAATGGCTCAGACGGTAAGCCTTTTAAGACTCGTGAAGGTGGCGTAATGCGTCTTGAAAATCTTATTTCACAGATTAACGAAGCTGTTTAAATAAGATTATGGAAAACCGTTCAGTAAGCGAAGAAGAAGCCAGAGAAACTGCAAAGATTGTAGGTTTGGCAGCTTTAAAATATGGTGATTTGTCAAATCAGGCATCAAAAGACTATGTTTTGATATTGATAGATTTGCTTCTTTTGAAGGAAACACAGGTCCATATATTTTATATACAATTGTTCGTATTAAATCAATTATCGAAAAATACAAAGAAGAAGGAAAGACAGTAGATAATCTTTCTATTATTGATACAGATAATGATGAACAGTTACAGTTAATGCTTGAAATTGCCAAGGCAAATGAAGTAATTGAAAATGCAGCTAAGGAATTAGCCCCACACAAGATTTGTTCATATATTTATGATTTATCAAATGCATTTAACAGATTTTATCATGGAACAAAGATTCTTTCTGAAGCAGATGAAAAGAAGAAAGAAGGTTATATTGCATTAATTAACATGGCAAAGAAAGTATTAGAGACAGGTATTGATTTACTTGGTTTCTCAGCACCAGAGAAAATGTAATGTTTATACATTACTTTTTCATAAATTTTATATTTTTAATATTTTTTATAGTTATATAGTTATATTTATAACCTTATTATCCAACAGGATTTATTTCTAAGAAACGGTGTTTCTTAAAAAAGGCATCACTTAGTTGTTTTAGCTAAGTGGTGCCTTTGTTGTTGTGTTTATAGACGACTTTCTAATATATATAATTTCTTGACTTTTTTATCCCAGAAAATAAATAATTCGCTGCTATCTTCCTGAAATTTGTAATATGTTAAACAATTATCGTAATCAGGTCGCATATTATCTTCAACTTTTATTTCATCAAGAAAAGAATTAGAAGCTTCTTTCATAGAAGAACTTAAAGACCGGATAGCTTATTAACTATCCGGTCTTTATAAACTGTTTAATAGTTATCTACTAGCTGTTTATTTAGTAGTAGTCTGTTCTGTAGTTGCTGCAGTAGTAGTCTGTGTGCACTGCTGTTAGTTGTTCCCTTTACATTTGAATCACCCTTCTGAACAAGAGCGTTTCTAATGCTTTCAAGCTGGCTCTTAGATAATTCAGTGTGTGATGTAGTTGTTGCAGGTGTATAAAGACCTGTTGTAACTGCAATTGAATAACCCATGTATCCTATAAAAATAATTGCCACTAATGTAGTTACAACATAAGCTGCGATTTTCTTCACATTTCTTTTCTTTGTGGCATGTTTTCTGTTGTACTTTTCCTGTTTGTACTTGTCTACTTTTTCTTGACTCATTTTTATGTACCTCTCAAAAATTTAATATTAGATAATTCAGAAAAATCACTGGATGTAAGCGATAGTCAATTCTGTCTTATCGTTGGTTTAAATATAATGAATACAATCAAAATCGTTTTCATTTTCCGAAACCAAAACACTATTAAATTATAAAGCAAAAACGGATGTAAAACAAGTGGGTTTGTGTTATAATAGTTTGAAAATTGCGTGAAAGAGGAAATCTATGAAAGAGTACAAGGTTATAATTTTTGATTTAGATGGAACCCTTAGCGATTCCGGTGTTGGAATAACAAAGTGTGTTCAGTATGCTTTGAAGAACTAAATATTATAGAAGAGGATTTGGAAAAATTAAAACATTTTGTGGGACCGCCTCTTAAAGATGAATTAATAAAAACTTATGGTTGTTCAGAAGACAGGCAAAGCAGGGTGTTGAATTTTATAGAGAAAGATATACACCTATAGGAATATATGAAACAAGCCTGTATGAAAAGGTGGAGCAGTTACTTATATCTTTGAAAGAAAAAGGTAAAATCATTGCTTTGGCAACATCAAAACCGTTAGGCATGGCGAAGGAAGTTATTAAATATTTACATATTGAGCAATATTTTGATATGTAATGGGAGCAGATTTAAATGGTCCTATACATAATAAGAACGATGTTTTGCTAGCTTTACTTAATGAAATTAATTCTGTAGATAAACATGAAACGGTTATGATTGGAGATACTATTTTTGACATTGAAGGTGCAAATTCAGTTGGAATAGATTCAATAGGTGTTTCATATGGATATGGAGTTGTAGAAGAAATGAAAGAAAAAGGCGCAAAGGCAATAGCAAATACGCCTATTGAATTGTTGGATTTAGTTTAAAGGAGTATGCTTTGAAAGAAAGAACTTTAGGAAGAAAACTTTGGGGTATAGTAACTCCAATGTTAATTTATTTATGTATACAAATAGCAGTAATAGTTATTATTCAGGGTGGAATTACAGCGTATGGTATTTTCCATGGCATGTCATTATCAAAACTTCAACAATATTTAACAGAAATTACAAATAGCTATGCTATGTTACTTACAGGTATTTCTGCACTTGGAACAATTCCGATTATGGGACTGATGATGAAACTTGATATAGACGCAGATAAGAGAACAGGTGATTTTAAAAGATATGAATCAGTAAAAAAATGGAAATATTTATTGATACTGCCGTTTGGAGCGTTTTGTATGTGGTGGGCAAGTATGCTTGTGTCAATATTACAAATGTTTATGCCACAGTTTATGATTGACAGTTATTCAAGTACACAGACTGCCATTAATTCAAGCTCATTTATATCTCAGCTTGTTACAGCAGGCTTCATTGCACCTATTGTAGAGGAAATGATTTTTAGAGGGCTGATTTATAAAAGATTAAAAGTCATATCTAATGTTACAATAGCTGCAATTTTATCGGCAGTATTATTTGGGGTATTTCATGGAAACTGGATACAGGCACCATATACTATTATTATAGGATTGCTTGCTGTTTGGTTATATGAAAAGTATAAGTCAATTGTTGCTCCAATATTATTTCATATGGGAGCAAATATTACATCAGTGTTAGTTTCGGCAATGTCTGAGGCAGCAACCACAGGAAGTGAAACAACAGAAACAATGTCTAATAGCGAACTTATTTATGGCTTATTTACAGTGATGATTGTTTTTGCTTTGGCATCATTGGTTATTGGTGTTATAATAAACAAATTAGTCAAACCTAAGGAGGTATAAAATGAAATTATTAACAGTAGCTATTCCATGCTACAATTCAAGTGAATATATGGACAAGAGTATAAGAAGTGCAATTAGCGGCGGTGACAGAGTGGAAGTTGTAGTGGTTGATGATGGTTCATCTGATAATACATTAGAGATTGCAAACAAATATCAGAAGAAATTTCCTGATATTGTAAAAGTTGTTCATCAGGAGAATGGTGGTCATGGTGAAGCTGTAAATACAGGTATCAAAAATGCTACAGGTCTTTACTTTAAAGTTCTTGATAGTGATGACTGTCTTGGAAAAAATGCTTTACAGAAAGTCCTTGATTTATTAGAGGACATGGTTTCAAAAGATCAGGACTTGACATGCTGATTTCTAACTTTATGTATGATAAGCAGGGAGCAAAGCATAAGAAAATTATGAAATACAAAAGCGCAATGCCTGTAGGAAGAATGTTTGGTTGGGATGAGTTACATTTTGGCACATCACAGTATTTATTAATGCACTCGGTTATATATAGAACAAAAGTATTAAGAGAATGTAAGATGCAGCTTCCAAAACACACATTTTATGTGGATAATATTTATGTGTTCCAGCCATTACCATATGTAAAGAACATTTATTACTTAGATGTATGTTTATATAAATACTTTATAGGAAGAGATGATCAGTCGGTAAATGAATCAATTATGATTAAGAGATTGGATCAACAGTATAGAGTCACACGTATAATGTTAGATGTATACAACAATACTGTTATAGAAAATAAACACACAGATGATGCCATGGTTCATTACTTTGATATGATGATGTGTGTCTCATCAATTCTTTCTATATTGGAAGGTTCAGAACAAAGATTAAAAGACAAAGAAAAATTATGGCAGGACGTTTTAGAAAGTAATCCTGTGTTATATCAAAAGGTTAGAAAGTCACTTCTTGGTAGAACAATGAATCTACCTGGTAAAGTTGGAAGAAAATGTTCTGTAATAGGCTATGCATTAGCTCAAAAAATATTTGGATTTAACTAAAATGAAAAAAGCTAAGTCTCATTAATGAAAAGGAATGTAAATCAAACATTAATGAGATTTAGCTTTTTATATTAGAAACTAAATTATTTTTTTATAAAAATAAAACAATTATAAGTATTATAATCTAAGAATTGTAATTATTTTCTTTTGTTTAAGAAATAAAGAACCTGATGTTGTTTAGGATCTTTAATTTTTGGAGCAGGAAATTCTGTATTTCTAAACCACCATTTAAATACTATAAAGTACATTATAAAAGCTAAGGCGGTTCCTGCTAAAACATCTAAAACAGAATGTTGTTTTAAAAACAATGTTGACATACATATCAAAATAGATAATATAAGCGATATTACTTTAATATGTTTTCTTGAATTTAAGCCCTGCATGTGTGGACTTTTTACTAAACAAATGTGTGCGCTAATAGTCACGTATACGTGAAGACTAGGAAAAACATTTGTCGGTGTATCGTTATTGTATAGGAAATGGACTAAGTCAATAAGTATGTTTTCCCTACCGATATTAGAAAGTCGAAGTTCTAAACCGTTAGGATAGAATGTACATACCAGTAAAGCAATAGTCATTCCTGTAAACTCATAGGCACAAATACGATAAAATTCATTTTTTGAATGATAAAAAAGAAAAACAAATATAGCAGGTATATATAAAAACCATAATAAATATGGTATTACAAACCATTCGCAAAATGGAATAATATCATCCAAAGGACAATGCATAATATGAAGTCCCGGAAAATCTGCCGGTATATATTTTTCTAAAAGAATGAACCATGGCATATATATGAAAACATATAGTAAGGGCCATGCGTGTTTGTACTTACGAAGCTCATTGGTTATTTTGCTCATAAGTCACCTTCATCTAATTGTTTATTTATTTTGAACTAATGATTTTACGAGAAATGAAACTCGTAACCACAAGTAGTATAATAGACACATTATATTAAAAAACTATTACAAAATGCACACAAATTTATAAAAATTTGATAGAATAGTTATGGTCCTAAAAAAGTATAACATTGTGAAAATGAAAAATAAAGAGTTATTGAGGATAAAAATAAAGACTTATTAAATATAAAAATATTAGAGTTATTTATATAAGAATATTAGAGAGTAATTGAAGAAGGTAGGAAAAATGAACATTAATGAAATTATTGCAGAAGAATTACAGGTAAAAGTTTGGCAGGTAGAAGCAGCAGTAAAGTTAATAGATGAGGGAAATACAATTCCTTTTATTGCCAGATACAGAAAACCTGTAACGGGAGAGTTAAATGACGAACAGTTAAGAGACTTAGACGAAAGACTAAATATTTACGTAATTTAGAAGAGAAAAAAGAGACGTTATTGCTTCTATTGAAGAACAGGGCAAAATGACTGACGAATTAATGAAGCAGATAAAAGAGGCGAAGACTATTGTTGCAGTGGATGATATTTACAGACCATATAGGCCAAAAAGAAAAACAAGGGCAACAGAAGCTAAAGCAAAAGGTTTAGAACCGCTTGCAAATATATTTCTTCTTCAAAAGAGTACAAAAACACCGGAAGAAGAAGCAAAGAATTACATTAATGAAGAATTAGGTGTGGAAACAGTAGTAGATGCAATAAATGGTGCAAAAGACATTATTGCAGAAGCTGTGTCAGATAACGCAGAATATAGAAATGCTATAAGACATACAGTAATTAAGCACGGAAACATAACTTCTAAGGCGAAGAATGAAGAGGAACAGACACCTTATGAAAATTACTATGATTACAGTGAAGCCATTGATAAAATTCCGGGCCATAGAATACTGGCAATTAATCGTGGGGAAAAAGAAAAGGTACTTAATGTAAAAATAGAAATGCCTGATGAAAATATTATTAGAGTTTTGGAAAAATCCATAATTGTAGGACAGAATCATTTTTCAGATGTCTTAAAAGAAGCAATTGAAGATGGTTTCGCAAGATTAATTAAGCCTGCATTGAAAGGGAGATAAGAAACTCTTTAACGGAAAAGGCTGAGGACGGAGCAATTTCAGTTTTTGGACAGAACTTAAAACAGCTTCTTATGCAACCACCAATTCAGGAAAAACAGTATTAGGCTGGGATCCTGCTTTTAGAACAGGCTGTAAGCTGGCAATTGTAGATGAGACAGGCAAAGTATTATACACAAAAGTGATTTTTCCAACAGCACCACAAAATAAGGTTGAAGAGTCAATTAAGATTGTTTTAGATCTTGTAAATAAATACAATGTTAGACTTATATCGTTAGGAAATGGTACAGCTTCAAGAGAATCAGAAGCAGTTGTATGCGAAATAATTAAGAGATGCCCTACAAAATTAGAGTATGTAATAGTAAATGAAGCTGGAGCTTCTGTTTATTCTGCAAGTAAACTTGCAACAGAAGAATTTCCTGATTTTGATGTGGCACAAAGAAGTGCAGTGTCAATAGCAAGACGAGTTCAGGATCCGCTTGCTGAACTTGTAAAGATAGATCCGAAGTCAATCGGTGTTGGACAGTATCAGCATGATATGAACCAGAAAAAGCTGAGCGAAACACTTACAGGTGTGGTTGAAGACAGCGTTAATAAAGTAGGCGTTGATTTAAATACAGCATCTGCATCACTTCTTGAATATATTTCGGGAATATCAAAAGCTGTTGCAAAAAATATTGTGGATTACAGAGAAACTAACGGAAGATTTACTAACAGAAAACAGCTTTTAAAAGTTGCAAAATTAGGACCTAAGGCATTTGAACAGTGTGCAGGTTTCATGCGTATAAGCGGAGGTGATAATCCGCTTGATGCCACAAGTGTACATCCGGAGT
>ERZ859980.1039-NODE-1039-length-12915-cov-1.338414_pt1 | contig 12915 bp, 15 predicted proteins | sample MGYA00509984_ERZ859980 | MGnify/ENA primary metagenome ERZ859980 (study PRJEB30046, sample SAMN00715173) | human gut metagenome | study: EMG produced TPA metagenomics assembly of the A metagenome-wide association study of gut microbiota in type 2... | reverse complement strand
TGGGGCTTGGCAGCACAGTCCGGCAAAAAGCACATGTTGTATGATGAGAAAGGTGATGGTGTTATGGCATTGAACGAAATATCCACTACTGGTACGAATACTGCATATACGGTTGATCGTAATGTGGGATATATTACAGTTGGCTTGGGATATCGTTTTACACCTAATTTCTATGCAGATTTGGCTTGTGTCTATCGGATGCAAAAGGAAGATGTTTATCCTTTCTCTAATATTTATGATGGTGATGGAAATGTTCTGGTAGAATCCATTCCCGCAACATTGAAGACAAACACGACAAAGGTTGCTCTTACATTAGGCTATAAGTTCTAAAAATCATAGTTTGTCTTAAAAGCCCCCTGTTCGTACATAAAACGTACGGTCAGGGGGCTTTTTTATGTAAAAATAAAGGAAATGTTTGCCTATTTAAAATACTTTTTGTTCTTCTTCACTAAATCTTTCTAATCCATTAAGTAACATACGTTCCATATTTTGTCACACTCCTAAAACAAAAAACAGACGCTAAGTAGAGTCTGTTTATCTATTCTCATTAAAAACTCCACTTCGTTCAATGATTTCATACTATCATTTAAAAAAAGTAGTGTCAAGAAATATATTTTAAAGTAACTTATGCATGTGCCCATTGCTTTCTTTAAAACCTATTTTTTCATAAAAAGCCTGACTTTGGTTGCATGCATCTAAAAAGCAACTAGTTAAGAAAGTTTCATAATATTCTCCAATAACATTTTTCTTTCTTAAAACATACTCTAGAAGTTCTTTGCCTATTTGTTCTTTTTGATAATCCTTTTTTATAAAAAGTTGATCAATATATAAGGATTTTAAATTAACACTGACATAACAAGCCCCTATAAGTTCAACTTCTTTAAAAGCTCCAAAGACTAAAACTTTACCATTTAAGATATTTTGTTCATAAAAAGTTTGATTAGCATTTAAATAATCAACATCCATATCAAAACATTCAAATCGCAGGTATTCTAATTGTTTCAAAGATTTTCATTTGGCAATATCAGTTTATAAGTAATGTTCATTAGATTTCCTTACTACGAAGTTGACCACAGGCAGCTGATATTTTACCACCAAATTCTCTTCTTACGGTAACATTTATTTTCTCTTTATATAAAGTATCATAGAAAGCATTGATATTTTCTTTCGGACTTTTTTTGAACTCGATATGATTCGTTTCATTATAAGGAATTAAATTAACATAGACATTCATCCCTCTTAAAAGATTGGCTACTCACTTTATCATTAACATTATCAAGCATAATGTACTCGATCGTAACACGTCTATTAGTTTTAAGAATATACGCTTTAATAGAAGACATTAACTCATCCATTTTATAGGCTTTACTAATTGGCATTAAAAGATTTCTTAAATGATCATTTGGGGCATGTAATGATATAGCTAAATTAATTTGTAAAGGAAAGTCACTTAGCTCTTTAATTTTTGGAACTAAACCACAAGTAGATAAAGTAATATGACGGGCCCCAATTTGAATACCTTTCGCGTCATTAATAATTAAAATAAATTTCATCACATTATCATAGTTATCTAAAGGTTCCCCGATTCCCATAATAACCACAGAATTAATCTTTATGCCACTTATTTTTTCAATAGCTAAGATTTGCCCTACCATTTCTGATGTCTCTAAATTACGAACTTTTTTAAGACGTCCTGATTCACAAAAACGACAACCCATATTGCAACCCACTTGGGAAGACACACAAACAGAATTCCCATAGTTATGTTTCATCAAAACAGCTTCTATCTTTTCGCCATCTTGAAGTTCAAATAAAAACTTTTCCGTATCGGTATCAATTTCTCTTTTTATGAGTTTAGGAAGATAAAGAGTAAAATCATTTTTCAATTTTTCTCTGATTTCTTTTTTTATATTAGAAAATTCTTCAATATTTTCACATCTTTTTTGATAGAGCCATTCAAAAACTTGTAAAGCTTTGAACTTCTTTTCACCAATACTTTCAAAATAATTTTCTAACTCTGTTCTCGTAAGACCATATAAATTCATTATGATCATCTCCATTTCTAAAAAAGCGTAGAAATCTACGCGTTTATTTGCCAATTAAAATTGTTTCTTTTTGAACACCATTTAAATAATCTTTGGTATTCATAGCTTTTTTACCAAAAGGTTTTAAATGCGTTACATAAATCGTTCCATCTAACACATCAATACCAATACTATTTTTGGTTACTTCTCTTACTTTACCTGGAGTGGTATTTGAATGAGGGACAAATGAGGCTTCTAAAATTTAAATTCCTCACCATTTACTAAAATGTTAGCTGTAGGAAAAGGATTTAAACCTCTTATTTTATTAATGACTTCTTCACCACTTTTATTTAAATCAAGTCTTTCATCTTCTCTTTTAATATTGTAAGCATAACTTGCCTTTTCTTCGTCCTGTTTTTCTCTTTCGTTCGTGTGATTGATAATGCTTGGTAAAGTTTCTATTAAAAGATTAGCTCCTAAGGACGATAATACTTCATGAAGGGTACCTACATTATCTTCTGGTTTGATATCATAGATAACTTTAGAAATCATATCTCCCGTATCCATACCTTTATCCATATACATAATGGTAACACCTGTTTGTTTTTCTCCATTAATTAAAGCCCAATGGATGGGTGCTCCCCCACGATATTTGGGAAGTAAAGATGCATGAACATTAAAAGCACCTAACTTAGGTAAGTTTAGTAGAACCTCAGGAATAATTTGCCCATAAGCACAAGTAATAATTAAATCAGGCTTAGATGCCATGATAGGTTCATAGTCTTTTCTTATTTTTTCAGGTTGAAAAACAGGAATATTGTGTTTTACAGCGATTTCTTTCACCGGTGTCATTTGTTTTACTTTTTTTCTTCCTACTTCTTTATCTGGTTGACTAACGACTAAAACTACCTTGGTATTTTCTATCAATTTTTCTAATACAGGAACCGCAAAAGTAGGTGTTCCCATAAACACAACTCTTTTTTCTTTCATATGCCCTACTTTCTAAGATTTAAAGAATTATTATCTAAACTATAATCTAAATTGTTAAAATATTCATCTAAAAGATCTCTTAGCTCTGTTAAGCTATAACTATCTTTGACTCGTTTTCTGGTAACCAATCTTGCCAATCTAAAATACGTCCATAAGTAACATCTAAACTGGTATCATAAGTATAGTCTTTATTAAAATCAACATAGTTTTGCGAAACTGTGTTATTTTGATAATTAATGGTATCGGTTGCCATAAAGCTTTTATCGGTATCAGCTCCAATAAAATATAAGCTTTGGATAGTACTATAGGCTTTTTTAGGAGAATCTGCTTTTACTTTATGATCATATTTATCATAGTAGGTAGTCTTTTTAACTTTTGCAAAACTACCATTTACAAAATAATAATCACGGCTTTCTTTAGGGTCTTCATTTGGAGTATCTGTAATTAACCATATTTTGTCACTATCATATAACTCTATACCACGCATTGTGTCAAACACTTTATCTTCAGCTTTAGATGAGTATTCTACAGCTTTTTTGCCTAAACTCTTAGCTTTATTTAGCCATTCTATTTTCTTTTCTTCATAATTTTTATCACTAGCTTCAACAACCAATGGATTTGTTAGCATAAGAGTACCTATTAAAGTATAAGCACCCATTCTTTTTATTAATTTATAATTTTTCATTTATATCCCCTCGTTTCACTGATAATATATTACGGCACTTTCTTTGAAAAAGCAAGTTACGTATCGTTTTTTAAAAATTAAAATCAATATCTAAATCTACTTTAGTATAGGTAAATAAATCTTTTAAAACGGGTACTAATAAATCTGTCTTTTTATATTTGATACTTATCTCAAAATGATAAATTTTATTCATCATAAACACATTGGCAGCGGTTGGTCCTAAAATAATATAACCACTATCTAAATTTTGTTCTAAATAATTTTTAGCTTTCTTAGCTTCTTCTGCTACTTTCTCGTAGTCTTTGCTCTTAAAAATTAAATTAGCTAAATAATAAAAAGGTGGGTATTTCAAGGTTTTACGAATATTCATCTCATACTTATAGAAAGAAAAATAATCATTTTTAGAAACACATTTCATAATATAATTATCAGGATTAAAGGTTTGTAAAACGACTTCACCTTTTTTAGTATTTCTACCAGCTCTTCCACATGTCTGGGATAAAAGGCGAAAGTTTTCTCGTTACTTCTATAATCTGGAATATTCAAAGTAGTATCCGCATTTAAAATGCCTACTAAAGTCACGTTAGGAAAATCAAGACCCTTACTTATCATTTGAGTGCCTAGTAAAATATCATATTTTTGCTTTTGAAAATCTTCAATAATTTGTTCATGCATGCCTTTTTTGGCAGTGGTATCTCTATCCATCCTAATAATTTTGGCCATAGGAAATTTTTTTTCTAAATACTCTTCTAATTTTTCCGTTCCCATACCATAATCGTTTAAGCCTTCTTCATGGCAGCTAGGACAAAGAGAACTATAATACCTTGTATAGCCACAGTAGTGACAACGAAGTTGATTAATTTTTTTGTGATAGGTCAATGTAATCTGGCAATTAGGGCAGCGATAAGTAAAACCACAATTAGAACAAGTTAAAGTGGTACTATACCCCCGACGATTAAGTAAAATCATAACTTGTTCTTTCTTTTCTATTTTTTCTGTTATTTTATTTTCTAATAACCGACTAATAATCGGATGACTTTTTTTGTTTTCTTCCGCCATATCGACTAAATAAACCTCTGGTAAAACGCTATCTTTAGCTCTTTTACTTAAATAAGTATATTCAAAAACTTTTTTATGAGCTCTTGCCATCGTACTTAAAGAAGGTGTTGCACTTCCAAGAACAACTGGAGCATGATGAATTTCACTTCTTTTTAAAATGACGTCTAACGCATGATAACGAGGATTATTTTCTTGTTTATAAGATTCTGAATGTTCTTCGTCTAAAATAAAAATACCAATATTTTTTAAAGGCGCAAAAGAAGCACTTCTCGCTCCAATAACAATGGAAACTTCTTCTTTTAATATCTTTCGCCATTCATCATATTTCTCAGCATCAGAAAGTCCCGAATGTAAAACCGCAATATTTGTTTGAAATACTCCTGTAAACCTTTCAATAAGTTGCGGTGTCAAACTGATTTCTGGAACTAAAACTAAAGCTGTTTTACCTTCTTTTAAGACATCTTTAATAAGATTGATATAAACCTCTGTTTTACCAGAACCAGTAACACCATGAAGAAGATAGGTTTTATTGGTATGAAATGCTTGTTTTATTTTCTCATATACCCTTTGTTGTTCTTCGTTAAGTGTTTTTTCGGTAGCTTTAGAATTTTTTATTTCATAACGATATTTTTCTTTATAAGTTTCTTGTAAAACATCTTTTTTAGTAAAGTATTCATAGCCGAAGAACTAATAAAACTAATTTCTTTTTTTAGGATTCTTCTTGTTCTTTAAAAGCTAAAATAATTTCTTTTTGTTTTTCATTTTGAGCTATCTTTAATGCCTCTTCATAAGGCATTTTAAGAGATAAATAACTCTGTTTTTTAATATTAATATTTGTCCCTTTTTTAGCTTTTAAAGCTTTAGGTAACATCGCATCATAACAGCTAGTAAGACTTGATAATGTTTTTTCGTGAAGAAATTTGCCTAAGATAAGCATTTCTTTGTTAAAACCGGTTCTTCATCTAAAACTTCTAAAATCTCTTTGGGATTAAGAGGAGCTTCATCTGTTAAAGACACAATATAACCTTCCAAAGTTAAATGATTAAAAGGAATCAGTACTCTTTTACCAATCGCTATTTTATTTTCTAAAGAAAAAGGCACTTTATAAGTAAAAGTTTTATCTAATTTTTTATTTTTTATTTCTGTTAAAACGTTTATATACATAATCCATCACAAAGATATTTTAACATGGAATAATCTTTAAACAAAATAGTAATGTTTTAAAAAAACAAAAAAAGCCAGTCATCAAACTTATGAGTTTGAACTAGCTTTTTATTTCAAGATGATAAAGATAGTCATTATTTTATTTTTTTACACTTACCTTTTTTGACAAGATACACATTTTCTGAGATTTCCATGAAAGGTTTGTCATTATAAGAATCGGTATAAAAAGACTTTACTTTTGCTTTAGGAAAAACTTCTTTAAAAGTTTCAACTTTATTTTTTTGAAAATTAAGCATGGTAATCTTACCAGTTTCAATGTCTATTTTCGTATCCAAAATGTGATCTGTATTTAAAACATCTTTTATTTCTTCAATTAAAAAGGATGGACAAGCTGTGGAAATAACATCATTAGGCGTAATTTTTTTTAACATATGAGGATAAAGTTTTTCGATATTTAAAAGCCAAAATTCTTTGATACATTTCAAAGTAAACTCCTTATTTTCCATAAAAACACCCATAAATTTTTCTAGACGTTTAACAAAATCCTCAGGTGATAAAAGACACAACTTATATAAAACTAAAAGATATAAAAAGTTAGGTAAATATTTTATGAGACTTTTTTTCTTTTTCACCATAAAAAGGGCAAAATCAAAAGAACTTTCGCCATTATAAATGGTATTATCAAAATCAAAAACTTTCACTAACGACTTTTCCCTTTCCTTTCCATTAATTCTTCTTCATAAATTCTTGCTTGGACTTCTTGTTGTAAAACTATTTTTTGTCTAATTTCATCTTCCAAAAGAGTAATTTTTTTTAAGTAATTACGATAAGCTTTATTACCAAGCTCATGAAGATACTTATCTTTTAATATTTGTTTTGTTTTAGATAGTTCATTCATGGCTAGTTCAAATTCGCCATCGTGGCATTTTCATCTAAATACATAACCATTTGAAAAAGGCGTTTAAAAACATGATTAAATTGAGCATTCAAAACATTTTTCTTAAGTTCTGGTTCGTAAATATATATTTCTTTCACATCAATAAAATTAGGTCGAGGACGAAGATTAAAAGAAAACTTCATTCCTCCCCATTTAAATTTACGATTTGTTCTTCTTTTTTTTCTTGTTTTATTTAACTCATATGAAACCATTTTAACCCCTCCTAATCAAGTAAGTCACTACGTCTTTTTTTGGTGTTTTCTAAAGCCATCTCTTCTCGCCAGGCGTCAATTTTTTTATGATCACCGGATAAAAGAATATCAGGGACTTTCATTCCTTTGTATTCATATGGCTTTGTGTATGTAGGATAATCTAGCAAGTTTTGGGTAAAAGAATCTTTTTCATGAGATGATTCTTTAATCACACCTTTTAAAAGCCTTGTGACCGCATCGGTTACTACCATGCTAGCTAACTCTCCACCCGTTAAGACATAATCGCCAATAGATATTTCCTCATCGACAAAAGAACGAATTCGTTCGTCAAAGCCTTCATAATGACCACACACTAAAATTAAATGTTTTTCTTTAGATAAAGAAATGGCTTTTTGTTCTTTAAAAGGCACCCCTTGAGGGCACATCAAAATGACTTTGCTATCTGGTGTCTTATAATGCAAAATAGCTTCAATTAAAGGTTCACAACGTAAGACCATTCCTCCGCCTCCCCCATAAGGCGTATCATCTACTTGGTTATGAGGTAGTGTAGAAAACTCACGAAAATCAATCACATTAATTTTAACAAGCCCTTTTTCTCGTGCTCTTTTTATAATAGATTCTTCTAAAAAGCCTTCAAACATCTTTGGAAAAAGAGTGAGAATATCTATTTTCATATTATCAAGTCCTCCCCATTTTGGGTATAAATCGTTTTATCTTCTAGAGAAATTTCTTTAATAAATTCTTTTTGATAAGGAATATAAAAAGTTTTAACCCCTTTTACCCTTAGCAAAATACCAACCTTATTATACATAATCTCTTCTACCTTGCCAAGTACTTTCCCATTTTCTAAGATAGAAAAACCTACCATTTCTTCTGGGATAATATCTTTACTTGATAAGGCACTTTCTTCTTTTTGAAAGTAAACTTTCTTATTGCGAAAATCTTCTACTAAGTTAATATCTTTAAGATTATCTAATTCTATTAAATAAAAGTGTTTAAAAAGACGGACTCCACTTATTTCGTGTTTTTCACCATTTATGTAAACTATTTGACCTTTTTTTAAAATTTGGTCTTTTAAAGAAAAATCACTGTAAAATTTTAACTCCCCTTTTACCCCATGAGTCATGGTCGTATATCCTAGATAAATCATTTTTTTACCTCCTAAATTCATACATAATAATAGAGCACATACCCCAGCATTTAATGATTCACAATTTTCATTCATTTTAATATGTAGGTAATCTGTAGCTTCTTTGGCAATACTTTCCTTTACACCACGTCCTTCGTTACCGATAATAAAAGCACTTTTTAAAGGAAAGATCATTTCTTTTAATTCTTTTCCTTTCGTAACATCCGTTGTATAAATACGATAACCACATTTCTTTAAATAAGGAATAAATTCTTGTAAATCTTTTCTAATAATATTTTTAGTAAAATGCATACCTTCCGTACTTCTTATTACTTTCTCGTTATATAAATCCACCGTGTCTAGGCTAAGACAAATGGTATCAAAGGAAAAAGCCGAAGCACTTCTTATAATCGTACCTAAGTTACCTGGGTCTTGTAACCCATCTAAGATAATTAAAGGTCCATTTACTTCGTATTCTTTATTTTTATAAACGACCGCGAAAATTTCATCTGGTGTTACTTGCGAAGATAATTTTTTTAAAATCTCTTTTGTCACGACGTAATGAGGACTAAAAGTACTTTCTTTAGAAGATATAATTTCTCTAACGATATTATTTTTTAATGCTTCCTCGACTAAATGGGCTCCTTCAACAAGATAAACTCCCTCAGCATCACGAAATTTTTTGTCTTTTAATTTTAACCAATATTTTACTTTTTCATTTTGTAAAGATGTAATATTCATTCTTTTAGCCTCCTTCTTGCCTCTTTATAATGAGGATAATATTCTTCCACATGCCGCCAGAAATTAGCACTATGATTGGCTTCATAAAAATGACAAAGCTCATGGATAATGACATAATCTAGTAAATCTAAATCTTTTTTTAATAGTTCACTATTTAAAGTAATTGTTTTTTGGGTTAAGTTATTCACACCCCATCTGGTTTTCATTTTTCTAATCTTTAAAGTAAAAAAAGGAATGTTTTTAAAGAAAGGTAAAATACGTTCTACTTCACTTTTAAAAACTCTTTCGGTTTCAACATTATAAAACTTTTGCAAAGCTTGTTCGCTTTTTACATGAATTTTTTCAGCTTCAAAATAAGGATGAGAAACACTTTCATAAATAATTTGATAAGGCTTGCCTAAATACCAAAAATCTTTATCTTTCAAAGCTTCTTTTTCTTTTTGCTTCAACATACTTATGATTTTAGGTTCATTTTCTTTAATAACTTTCATGATTTTTTTAGTTGTCATAAAAGGATTACAAGTAACCTCTAAAGTTTTTTCATCACGAGCTCTGATATATAAATTTTTATTATTTTTATAATGAATCACAAGTTCAATTTCCTTATTATCTATTACTATTTTCATGTTATGTTTCACTCCGTAATTTCACTATTAAGTAAAAAATCATATTGCAGTTTTTTACCAAGTTGATACATCTTTTTTAAAGTTTCTAATTCTGTTTTTTTTAATATTTTTTTATCGTTTAAAAAAGATGACATTTTTTCAAAATTTCTTCATTTTCATTCCAAAAATAACTATATAAGTAAATATAAGGATAAGATGATTTATCTATATTTTCTAAATCACTCTCCAAGTTATTTCTTATCTTTTGAATTTCTTTCATGACTCTTTTACCTTCCATACTTTTATAACGAATGGTAAAAGCATAAAAAACAAAACAAATTGTTAATAAAAAAGATATCCAAGGTAAAACAAGAGTTACTTTAAAATAAATACTTGCAAACAAAACAAATAAAATAATAAGTAAGGCAAAAATACTTGTAATAATTTCTAGGCCATTCTTTTCGTAAAAGCCACATTTTTCGGTTTCTTTGATAACGCATAAACGCCACGAATTATAAAATTTCTTAAAACGATAGGCTGTCTCATTATTGGTCAAATATTTGTGCCATTCTTTTAACGAAAGTTTATTATCTTTTCCTACTTTTTCAAAAAGAAAATCAAGAATCATTTCTTCGGTATAATTTAAATTTTCTTTACTAGTCAAAGTTAAAGTATCTCTACTATAAGTGATTTTTTCTTTTTGGAAAAGTTCTAATACAGAAAGGCAAAAAACACTTTTATGATTGCCATCAAAATAAAAATCACTTAAAATTGCGATGGGATAAGAAAGTCCTTCTTTTTTTTCACTCTTCGCATTTTTACGGCGAAATCTAAGTAAAAATAAGCCCCAAAAACTGAATAATACCACAAGGAAAACTTTGCAAAAATTCATAATAACATTGGTAATTAATTTGGTTTGTTCTTCTTTTTGTTTATCTATTTGTAATTGTTCATCTTCTAATAAAATAATATCTTGATAGGCATTTAAACCACTTTGTTTGTCACTGGATACTGCTAAAACAACATCTTCATCAAAAAGGAAACGAACAGATACTTCTGTATTTCTCTTAAGTTTATTAAAGTTAGTTTGAATGGTTTTCGTATCTAAGATAATTGTTTTACTTGTAATATCTCCATGTAAAAAGCTTTTAAAAGTCTCGGTATTTAAGCGGTTAGGAAAATGAAATCGAAGTGAAAAGCTAGGAATATCTTTATCAAAATTATTTCTTAAAAAGGACCAATAAAATTCTTCACAATCTAAGTGTTTTACTACCACATCGTAAATATCATACTCGATTAAAAAAGCAACATCCCCTTCTTCTTTTGTATAATAAAGAGTTAAATCTTTGCCATCTTGAATACTCGATTCCCATAATCTTTTTCTTTCGCATCTTCTTTATAATAAGCTTTTGTAAATTTAGTAAAATCTTTATTAAAAGTATCAAAAGTAATTTCATCATCAAGTGACAAATAACCTAAAGAAATATTTTCAAGACCCGTGCCATTATAAATGGCATCTTTTGTTAAAAGAGGAGGTTCATGTGTTTCTAAAGAAGCATTTTTATAAGTTAGCCGTCTAGAAAAACTAGAAAAGCTACCCGTTACTTCAATAATTCTTTAACATGCATGCTGCCATCTTCTCTTAAAGTGACATCTACTAAAAAATTAGAAACGTCCAATCTTTCTAAGGCATAAACATTTAATGGTAGCATAAGTAACAAAATAATGAAACTAAACTTCCTTATTTTTCTTTGCATTTTTTCACCTTCTTTAAAAATTAACCTTTTTGACTTCGATAACTGGCAAGATGTATGCAGGTGTCGTGACAGACACACTTTGATAAGCATTCGATACATTACAAACCGAAGAATTTTTGCCATCAATAATATTAAGTAAATGAAAAGGTCTTGGAAGTTTACTAACAAAAGAGCCTATTTCATCTTGTTTTAAAAAACGCACATAAATTTCTTGAGTAATTCTTTCATTACTACTATTGGTATAAGTCTTAGGATAACGAATACACCGTTATTCGTAGTAAAGGTCTGAGCTACTAATTTTTCTTTTTTTAAAACGGTTTGTAAACCCGTATGATTTGAAAACCAATCTAACAAAGCTTTAGAAGTAATCGTTTGACCATAGTTTTGATTATTTATTTCTGCTGTAGTTGGTAAAAAAGAAGGCATACGATAAATATTATTGTTATAAAAATAGCAATATTCTTGCCCAAATGTACTATTTGAATTTACACTTCGACACGTTCTTACTAAGCACTTACTTTGCATTTTTCCATCTTGAGTGGCATCACAAGTTCCATAATATTCATTTTTGGTAGTTCCCATTCTTCCGACCGTATTTACCATTTCTTGAACAGTAAGACCACGCGTCATAATCAAAGTGACAGTAGAACCATTATCTTTTACTACTAACCAATCTTCTCTAGCAAAACTTACACTTTCCCCCACCATATATGTTTTATTTTGCAAACTTGAAACCAAATAAGCACTCTTTGCTTCTAAATTATCGTAAATATCTTTTTTTATTGCATTAACTAAAATTCTATTTTCGGAAGCTGTGGCTAAAATAGCGGCCATCAAAAGAGCAAATACTAAAAAAAAGGAATAAATTAAAGAATCGCAATAAAACCACCATTATTTTTCTTTTTTGGTAACATGAATGTACCCCTTTCTTTTCTTTCTTCTATCTTATCACAAAAGTGGACCGAAAATCCTTAAAATTTGGCCAATTAATAACTTCACTTTGGAATAATTTTTACATTCTTCTAAAGAAACTAAATGAGATTTTTCTATCATATCATGATAATCTTCGTTCATTTTAATAATAGCTTTTGTCTTATACATTAAAATAGCATCTTCAAAATGAAGATATAAATACGATAATCTAAATTCACGGTACCTACAATCGCTTCTGTACCATCTTTTAACATCATTTTTAAATGCGTAAAACCATCTTTATATTCGTAAATTTCAATATTTTCTTTAATGAGTTCTTTGTAATAAGTTTTAGCTACATAATTTATTAATTTCTTATCAGGAATCCCTGGTAAAACAATTCTTACTTTTACACCCTTTTTAGAAGCATAAATAAGTGAGCCAATAATCTCATTATCTACAATAAAATAAGGCATGGCAATATCTAATGTTTTTGTAGCTGTTTGAATTAAATAAAGATAACTCATTTTACCCGTACTCACTACATTTGTTGGCGATACTCCATAGAAATTAATAAAACCATCCTGTTTTTTTACCATATGTCTTTTGAATAAGGAGTATAGTCTTCTCTTTTGGTAAAGTTCATTAAGTTCCAAGATTCTAAAAATAAAACTGTCAAACTGTTAACAACAGAACCCTT
>ERZ859980.1036-NODE-1036-length-12938-cov-2.005045_pt1 | contig 12938 bp, 14 predicted proteins | sample MGYA00509984_ERZ859980 | MGnify/ENA primary metagenome ERZ859980 (study PRJEB30046, sample SAMN00715173) | human gut metagenome | study: EMG produced TPA metagenomics assembly of the A metagenome-wide association study of gut microbiota in type 2... | reverse complement strand
GCGCAATTATATGCGCTCCAAGCATCCAATATATCGAGCAAATGGATGAAAAGCCAGAGGACTACTCACAAGAAGATGATGCAGGGCTTGATTTGATTGATTTCTATGTTCTTCCGCATTATCTTACAGCACCATTTAAGAAAGTTACCGAGAAAATAATGACTGAGTTTTCGGATTTGAATCTATGCCCAATTAACAACCGTCAGGGAATTGTAATTGATGGTGAAGGTTCAAAGGTTATTTGCAAAGACTAATTTGAAAATTCCTGTTTTTGAAACTGGAAAATCGGAAGCTGAGGAGATAGACTATTGAGAACATATGAGAATAAAGACGAGCTTAAAAACGAGATAAATAAAAGCTTTGCAAAATATATTTCAGAATTTAATGATATTCCGGAGCATTTAAAAGATAAGAGAATTGATGAGATCGATCGAACTCCGGCAGAAAATCTTGCTTATCAGGTTGGCTGGACAACTCTTATTATTAAATGGGAATCAGACGAAAGAAAGGGTATTCCTGTTAAAACTCCTTCGGATAATTTTAAGTGGAATCAGCTTGGCGAATTATATCAATGGTTCACAGATACATATGCTCAGCTGTCACTGCAAGAATTGAAAGACAGATTGAATGAGAATATCAACTCTATTTATGCAATGATTGATTCTCTGAGTGAGGAAGAATTATTTAAACCACATATGAGAAAATGGGCTGACGAAGCAACTAAAACAGCTGTCTGGGAAGTATACAAATTCATACATGTTAATACAGTTGCTCCGTTCGGAACCTTTAGAACCAAGATTAGAAAATGGAAAAAGATTGCACTATAACTTCAAGTTTACCCAAATGACAACAGACAGGAAACTTGATATTTTTGTAACAAAGGCATCAATATCTCTCCCATAATTCAAATAAATAACATAATTGAGGCACGGAGTATCAATTCCGTGCCTCAATTGTTTTATCCGGATTACCTTTCTGTTGTAAAATAAAGGGCGTTATTTCAGTGCAGATATAATTTTGAAATATGGCTTGAAAAGGCTGTAATATTTCAGACCATCTGTCTCACCATAGCTTTTTGTGATGGCTGATCTTATGCCATTGAGATTCTTTGTTTTATTCCTGTTTTTTTCGAGAAAATCAACAAAATCTCCGGGATCATTAATATCACTATGAGCGAAAATTATACCTGTAAAACGCTCTACCTTCTTTTTACGCGTGAGCCTTTCAGGCGTATAAGAGTAGGATTTGTCTTTTATGGTTTTATAAATTGTCTGACCCTGTTTCATACCATAAACATGAACCAGTGTCTCATGAAGCTTGAGCAGATTGTCTTTTCCCATGCAGTTTAAGAAAGAATCTACCTCAAAATGGTCGAAGTCTTCGGATGCTGCCGATACTTCAGAAATATCTGATGTATCAATGCTGTCCGTTGAGGATTTAGCCTCATCTGCTTCGTTTTTATTTGAGCTGTTACCAGAACCGTTATGAGGTGTCTGTTCGTCAGTGAATGGTAAGTCATCATTAGTCATAAGCTTATCACTTGACGGTAAATCATCGTTAGCCGCAAGCTCATCACTTAACGGTTCATTGTCTGTATAGCTGCTATGATTGCCATCGAAAAGTTCATTCAGATTATAAGACTTTGCAGTGATAGCATCATTATCATTATCGGTATCGATGTTTGTATCGATATTGGTATTGGTGTTATCTTCCTTAGACGGAATATCTGCGACCACCTGATACTTGATGTTTTTCCTTCGCTGGACAGCCTGTTTGCAGAAATTAACATTGAATCTGCGCACAGCGTATCCCTTATCTTTCCAAAATCTGACAGCAGGGTCATAGCCTGTGTCGTTGCTCATTATGATGTACTCATCAGCACATGAGGCTGCTGATACATCTGCTGTGTCTGTGACGATAGGAGTAGCTGAAGAATTATTTTCACTGTGGGTATCGTTACGTCCCATCAGATAACCCATATAGGATACCAGCTGAAAATCAAGGGCATTCGTTCCCTCATAGCATTCCTCAAATCGTACATTAATACTGTTATTTTCCATAAGCCTGATGACTGACATGTATGACATGTGAGGTGATTTTTTGGTATAAAAAACTACGATTTCATCGTTCTCATCTGCCATATCAAACAGCATCAGCCAGTTGTCGTTGACATTTTCGCTGTCTACTAAAAAGTGTCTGATAATAATCACCATTAATCCGGACAAAGGTATTGTAGCATGTGTAGGAGAAAATGGCAAATAATATAGATTTAAGTAAATGTTAACAATACAAAGAGTGCAACATATGATATAATTTTAATATATTTTGAAAATGAAGGGGAAATAGATTTGACAGATATTGATGAAGTTAATAATGTGATACAGGAAACAGATGAAGAAGCATATGAAGAAACATATGCGTTGGACTTTGAATTTACAGAGGAAAAGGAATATAAAACAGTACAGAAATATGAGCTTGTGACGATTCTATCGTATCTTATAGGTGTCAGAAATGAGATACTTGATAATATGTGCAGTGATGAGTATGTGGAGCTTTTAAACAGCTTAAGAGAAAGTACAAATGCGAGGATACTCAGATATCTGTGTAAGGCACGTACAAGTCTGCTGCGCAACTATAAAAAAACAGACAATGAAATAAAATATAATCTGGGTAATATAAACAGGATGGAGTGGTTTGATGCAGAGAATATAAATAAGCTTGAGAGCTGGGAAGTGCATATTATATTGTATAATTCATCGGCTGACAAGTATTGCGTACATATTAACAAGCTGATAAATGAGCACGTGGATGCATGCAAAAAGCTTTTCCCAGACTGGGTAAAATGGGAGTATATCAGGGATTTGTTTGTTATAGGGATTATGAAAAGCCAAAGAAGCTAAAGGCAGAGTTTACTGTCTATAAAGAGCACAGAAAAGAGTATCCGTACGGGATGTACATTCACTGGCGCCCGGATGGCAGGGGAAATCTGCTCAATTCCGACGGACGTATATTAAAGACAATATACAGACAGCATGGTGATTATTTCAATGACGGTTCAAAATACAGGGATGCAGTGGAAAATATATATGAGTTTATCCGTGAAAGTATGCATGTTGTGATAGTTGTGGATTGTGAAAATTCTGATGTATACAAGCTGTATGGAGTATTAAAAAACTTAAATTCTGAGCAAATGTCCAAAATAGAAAAAATTATACTTTATGATGATTATCATACATCCTGTGGATGGGACTGGCTGGAAAAATTCATACATATCCCTGTATTCCACGAGGAGGTGGAACGTGTGACAGACCGAAAGTCGCTTGTTGATATAAAGATGACTGCGGGAGTGTGTGAGGCGTATTATAAGGACAACATAGACTCGTTTATTTTGTGCTCAAGTGATTCGGATTACTGGGGACTTATTTCATCGGTAAAGGATGCTCATTTCCTCGTGATGTACGAATATAGCAAGTGCGGACAGTCAATCAAGGATGCACTTACAAAACGATGTATATTTCATTGTTCAATAGACGATTTCTATACAGGAAATGCAAGTGATTTAAAGAAAAAAGTCATGATAAGTGAATTGAAAAATCTGACAAATGATATTGTCGGAAAAAATGGCTGGGAGATGACAAGACAGATATACGAGAGGACTAAAATTACATCGACAGAGCGAGAAATGAAGGATTTTTACAATAAATATGTTAAGTCATTGAGGTTAAAAATTAATGAGGACGGAGTATTCGAGATTGTGGTCAATGAATATTGATTATCGTAAAACTGATTTATGTAATTATTGTCGGCCACACATGTATTGTGTGAAGGTTAAGCCTTATTTTAGCGGAAAGAGTGGGAAAGTATGATGAAACCGATGCTTGAAATCTGCTGCGGCAGCTTTTCAGATGTGAAAACAGCATATGAAAATGGTGCAGACAGAGTTGAACTCAACAGCGCCCTATACATGGGCGGGCTGACACCGACACTCGCCAATTTAATATATGCAAAGGAAAAATGCAATATACCGGTAGTGACAATGGTTCGTCCGAGGGGCGGCGGATTTTGCTATTCGGACGAAGAATACGACACTATGCTTATGGATGCAAAAATTCTTTTAGAGCATGGAGCAGATGGTATTGCGTTTGGATTTCTGACAGAGGAAAAAATGCCTGATGAAAAGCGCACGAGGGAAATGATAGAGCTCATTCATAAGTATGGCAAAGAGGCAGTGTTTCACCGCGCCTTTGACTGCACAGATAACCAGGATAGTGCAGCGGAGAAGCTTATTATGCTTGGCACAGATCGTATCCTCACAAGCGGTGGCGCAGCAAATGTATGGGATGGCAGAAAACAGCTTAAGCATCTTCAAAATCAATATGGAAAAGATATTGCGATTCTGGCCGGAAGCGGTGTGAATGATACCAATGTGAGAGCACTTATCGAATATACAGGTATTATGCAGGTGCACAGCTCGTGTGGCGCATGGAAGTGTGATGTGACAGCGTCGGGCAAAGAGGTGGATTTTTCATATGATGAAGCGATGAAGAACGGCTATCAATGTGCAGATGCAGGGAAGGTTAGGAAGCTTGCGGAAGAGGTAAGTGGAGTGTAATATTAAAGCAAAAGATTATAGAAGTTCGGAGGAAACAATTAATGGCAGAACAGGAAAACAGTAAGGATTTAATCAGTGTACTTTGGAGTGGCGCTGATGTACTTCGTTCTAAAATGGACGCGAATGAATATAAGAATTATCTTTTGGGAATTGTATTCTATAAATACCTATCAGATTCATTTTTGATTAGAGTATATGATTTGATAAATGATGAGAAACCGGAATCGCTCAAGGTGGCATTTGAGGCATATAAAAATGAGTTGAAGGGTGAATATGCTAATGATTTGCTTGATGAATTAAAGCAGGATCGTAAATATGTAATTGAGCCTGAGCTTACATATACATGTTTTGCAGAAGATGCAAGGAATAATTGCTTTAATCGTGAGCAATTACAGAAAGCATTCAATAATATTGAGCAGAGCGGAGAGTTGTTTGTGGATTTGTTTTCCGACATTGATTTGTATTCAAGCAGGCTTGGAGCGGGAGACCAGAAACAAAGTGATACAATTGCAGAACTGATAAAAGTAATAGACCAGGCGGATTTGCTCAATTCCGATGGTGAAATACTTGGAGATGCATATGAATATCTGATAGGACAGTTTGCGTCAGAGACCGGTAAGAAGGCGGGAGAATTCTATACACCACAGGCAGTATCAAAAATTCTTACTAGAATAGCAATAACAGGACAGGAGAATGTGAAAGGTTTGTCAATCTATGATCCATGTATGGGCTCAGGTTCGCTGCTTCTTAACGCAAAGAGATACTATAAAGGTGATACAAACTATATAAAGTATTATGGACAGGAACTGAACATGTCTACATATAATCTGGCGAGGATGAATATGTTCCTGCATGATGTAGCTGCGGAGAATCAGAATCTGCATCATGGAGATACTCTTGATGCAGACTGGCCAACTGGTGAGGAAACTGACTTTCACATGGTACTTATGAATCCGCCGTATTCTGCAAAATGGAGTGCTGCATCAGGATTTTTACAGGACGAAAGATTTTCAGAATATGGTGTTTTGGCGCCAAAATCAAAGGCTGATTATGCATTTTTACTTCATGACTTTATCATCTGAAAAGCAATGGAACAATGGCCATCGTTTTGCCACATGGAGTGCTTTTCAGAGGTGCAGCAGAGGGAAAAATAAGAGAAAAGCTCCTTCGTTCAGGAAACATATATGCGGTTATAGGATTGCCGGCTAATTTATTTTATAATACGTCTATTCCTACATGCATTGTTGTACTTAAAAAGCATAGAGATGGCAGAGATGTACTGTTTATTGATGCGTCAAAGAAGTTCATTAAGGGCAAAAAACAAAACGAAATGTCAGACGAGCATATTGATGAAGTTATGGATTTGTATAACAGAAGGGAAACTGTAGACAAAGAATCCTATCTGGCAAGCTTTGATGATATTGAAAAGAATGATTTCAACCTAAACATACCGCGATATGTAGACAATTTTGAAAAGGAAGAGGAAGTCGATATAAATGGTCTGCTCGAGGATATGCAAAAAACAGATGACGAGATAGGAAAGGTCGAAGGTGAGTTTGTGAATTTGTTAAAAGACCTGTCATCGTCCGATGAAAATATAATGCATCGTTAAATCGTTATATTGATATGATTGAGGGGTGATTTGTATGGAAAATCCAAAGATCAGATTTAAAGGGTTTACTAAGGATTGGGAACAGCGTAAGTTTAGTGACATTGCCTCAAGAGAATCGGTCTCAAGAGAATCATCCTACGATTTACCAAGCCTAGAGTATGAAGATGTAATTGCAGAAGAAGGAAGATTAAATAAAGATATTAGCCTAAAAGAAAATATTAAAAAAGGAATTGTTTTTGATGGTTCTCAAGTATTGTATGGAAAACTTCGACCATATCTTCATAATTGGCTAAATCCAGATTTTTCAGGTGTTGCAGTTGGTGACTGGTGGGTTTTAAAACCTAATAATGCTGATAAAAGTTTTATATATCGACTTATTCAGACACAACGATTTGATGATATTGCTAACCAATCAGCAGGGTCGAAAATGCCAAGAGCCGATTGGAATTTAGTATCAAATACAGAGTTCGCAGTTCCAGTTTCACAAGAAGAGCAGGAAAAGATTGGTGAGTATTTTTCCTCCCTCGACCACCTCATCACTCTTCACCAGCGCCAGCACAAATTACATCTGAACATGCTTTTATAAACTGTTTTTTATCGTAGGTAACATTGTATCTATACAATGGTTACCATAAATTTGACAACGAATCAAACATTAACCAACCTCAAACAAAGCAAGCCTAATTATGGTTACATCAGCGTAAGCAGTACTAATAAAGGAGGTAGCGTATGCTAGAGGATTGAGCAAGGATGCATTATTTTACAACTATTACGCACAGTGGATAGAAGTGTATAAGAAAGATGCAATTCGTGAAGCCACTATGATAAAGTACAGGATGACCCAGAAGTGGGTGGAGAAGCTGGCTCCGGAGCTTAAGGTTTGTGAGCTGACAAGGACCGCGTATCAGAAGATACTAAATGATTACGCAAAGGAGCATGAGAGACAGACAACCCTTGACTTCCATCATCAGCTAAAGGGTGCGGTAATGGACGCTGTGGATGAGGGGCTGATAGAGCGTGATCCGACCAGAAAGGCTATCATCAAGGGTAAGACACCACGTGAGAAAAAGATTAAATATCTCAATCAGTTTGAGTTGCATACTTTGATAGCTGATCTGGATATAAAGGAAGAGCCGAACTGGGACTGGTTTATTTTGCTTGTAGCAAAGACAGGGATGCGTTTTTCAGAGGCGCTTGCTATCACACCGAAGGATTTTGATTTTGGAAGGCAAACTCTTTCTATAAGTAAGACTGGGATTATAAGGGTAAGGGCGGTTTTCTACCGACGAAGAATAAGTCATCTGTGAGAAAGATTCAGATTGACTGGCAGATAGTAGTAAAGTTTTCTGAGCTGATAAAAGGGTTGCCGGAGGACGAGCCAATATTTGTAGGAGAGGAAAAGATTTATAATTCAACCGTCAATGACGCTCTCACCAGACACTGTAAGGCCTGTGGGATATCGGAGATTTCCATTCACGGACTTAGACATACGCATGCGTCGTTGCTTTTGTTTGCCGGTGTTTCTATAGCCAGTGTGGCGCGCAGATTGGGGCATGCGAGTATGACAACAACGCAGAAAACATATCTGCATATCATTCAGGAACTGGAAAATAAGGATGTGGATCTGGTAATGAGGACTTTGTCAGGACTGTAATGTAGCTTTTTAAACAATATGCTTACGCTGATTTTGATATAAGTAATTTTGTGGTATTTTATGCCTATATTTGATATAATAAATATAGTTAGTGTTTAGGTTTTGAAGAAGGAGAAATTATCATGCCGGAGTTGGAATCGTTAATAGAGCAGAAATTGATTGAGCAGTTGATATATGGGGATTCGCAGTGGACGTACAGACCAGATTTAAAGACAGAAGCGGATTTATGGAACAATTTTAAATATATTTTAGAGCAGAACAATAAGGACAGGCTGGATGGTGAGCCACTTTCTGATTCAGAGTTTGAGCAGGTAAAGAATCAGTTGCAGTTTTCAACATTTTATAAGGCTGGAGAGTGGCTGGTAGGCGAAAACGGCAAGGTCATGGTGCATGTACAGCGTGATACTAAGAAGCTTCATCTGGTTGTGATGAATCATGAGCATATTGCAGGTGGCAGCAGTGTGTATGAGGTTATAAATCAGTACAGTGCATTGAAGGATGATGAGGATACAGCATCAAGAGACCGTAGATTTGATGTGACCTTGATGATAAACGGTCTTCCAATGATACATATTGAGCTGAAAAACAGACAGCATTCATATATGGAAGCATTCAATCAGATAAAGAAATACATTGGTGAAGGGCAGTTCAGGGGGATTTTTTCGGCTGTTCAGATGTTTGTTATAAGCAACGGTGTTGACACGAAGTATTTTTCTGCAGCAAGTGATACGGAGCTAAAGAAAGAATTTATCAGCGGATGGGTTGACAGGAACAATCAGCCGGTTTCTGATTATATTGATTTTGCAAAAAATGTCCTTAAGATTCCACAGGCACATGAGATGATTGCAAGATATACGGTTTTAGATAATGAAGCTAAGCGGCTTATTCTGCTTAGACCATATCAGATACATGCTATTGAGGCAATTCGTGAAGCATCACGAACAGGAAAGTCGGGATTTGTATGGCATACTACAGGCTCGGGAAAGACGCTTACATCATATAAGGCAACAAGAAATCTCCTTATGGATATTCCGGCGTTGGATAAGGCTATTTTCCTTATAGACAGGAAAGATCTTGATGAGCAGACAAATACGTCATTTAGTTCATATTCTCAGAATGATTCAATTGATGTGGATAATACTGATAATGTGACTGATTTGAAAAATAAACTTAAATCGTCTGACAGACAGATGATTGTTACAACAATTCAAAAGATGCAGATTCTCATTTCAAAGCGTCTGAAGGAGGGCACACCTGAGTATAACAGGTTAAGAGGATTAAAAATAGCTTTTGTGGTGGATGAGTGTCACAGAGCTGTATCTCCGGCTACCAAGAGAATAATTGAACGCTTTTTTGAAAGTCACTCTGGTTTGGCTTTACCGGAACACCACGTTTTCCGGAGAATCCTTATCCGTTGATGGGGGATTTGCCACGTACAACAGAGGAATTATACGGAGCATGTCTGCACAAATATACTATCCAGAATGCTATTCATGATAATCTGTTTTGGGATTTCAAGTGGAGCATGATGGTCCAAAGGATGTGACGGATGAGACTGACAGCAGCCGATATGAAAATGAGACGCATATGCTCAAGGTGCTTGAGGTTATTTTAAATAAGTCATATCATAAGCTGGGCTTTCAAAATGGAAAGGGCAAGACCTTTGAAGGGCTTTTGACTACAAGTTCTATTTCGCTTGCACAAAAATATTATGAGCTGCTTACAAGGGTGAAAAATGGAGAAACACCATTGCAGATAGATGAGCGGGTAAAACAGGTTTTGCCAGACTTTCCTAAGTTTGCCATTACATACTCTGTGACTGAAAATGAGGATGGTTCGCAGGTCAATCAGGAGAAGATGAAACAGTCTCTTGATGACTACAACGCTATGTTTGATACAAAGTTTGATATTTCACAGATTACTTCATACAATAGTAATCTAAATAAACGACTTTCCAGAAAAGATCCTAAGTATAAGAGCAGGAACGAACAGCTTGACCTGGTTATTGTTGTGGATCGTCTGCTCACAGGCTTTGATGCGCCATGCATGTCAACAATTTTTATTGACAGACAGCCGATGGGACCACACGATTTAATACAGGCTTTTTCCAGAACTAATCGTATTTTTGATAAAAAATCAAAGCCGTATGGACAGATTGTGACTTTTCAGGCACCGGTACTTTTCAAGAAATGTGTGGATGATGCTGTCAAGCTTTACTCTGCAGGAAGTACAGAGGATACACCGCTTATTGCAGAGTGGGATAATGTGGAGCCTGCTTTTAAAAAGGCGCTTGCGGCACTTAGATTGCAGCTCAGATACCGGACGACATTCCGTTAATGTCAGATGAGGAGAAGCTTCATTTCATGAAGATGTTTCAGAGCTTTACAGACTTTTTGCACAGCTTAAATCCTTCAGCAGATATGATGAAAGTATGCTTGATGATTATGGAATTACTGAACAGGAATATATAGACTATGCAGGTCATTACCTGAACATAAAAAGTGAGATTGGGCCAGAACCGGGACCGGACCCGGTTAATCCGCCAGTAGAACCGGAAATAGATCCAGATTATGAGCTTATGGCATACAGTAATACAAGGATTGATTATGAATATATCATCAATCTCATTCAGAATATCGTCAATCCGGAGGAGGAGGGGGATATCACTCCTGAGGAAAAGAAAAAGAAGATTGATGAGGCAAAGCAGTATGTAGAGGATCTGCGTAAGGATAATCCAAAGGTTGCAGATATCATGTCACATCTGATTAATGAGATAGAGCTTGATGAGAGCAGGTTCAGGGGCAAATCAATTCTAAACATTGTTGAAAATATGAAGCATGAATGTATAGAACAGGTTGTGAGTAATTTCTGCCTGCTATGGCATGCAGACAAGGATGATGTAATGTATGCGGCAACACATTACCGCAATGGGATTATTCCTAATGAGAGCGCCATAAAGGCATCTATTAATTATCCTGAGTACAAAAATACAGTGGAACATGCTTTACCTAAATTCAAGTACTATGCTAAGTTTTTTGCAGAGCTTAGAAGTACGCTGGATGACGAGATTAAGCCTTTAGTGTAAAGAAATGTATTTCACAACACTTATAATACATATACAATTAAATACCGGATTGTGTTATAATAGGTCTGTCGGCAGCTTCGCCGGCAGACTTTTTTTAAGGAGAGAGTAAAATGAGAGTATTAACAGATTTAGAGCCAAAGAACGTTTTTTCGTTTTTCGAGGATATATGCAGTATCCCTCATCCATCATACAAGGAAGAGAAAATCAGTAATTATCTGGTGGAGTTTGCAAAGGCAAGAGGCCTTGAGCATTATCAGGATGAGCTTCACAATGTGATAATCATAAAGGAAGCATCAGAAGGATATGAGGATGTGGAGCCAATCATACTGCAGGGGCACATGGATATGGTATGCGAGAAGGCACCCGACTGTGATAAGGATATGGACGAGGAAGGCTTAGACCTTTTGATAGATGGTGATTTTATCTCGGCAAAGGGCACTACACTCGGTGGAGATGATGGTATCGCGGTGGCATATGCGCTTGCTATTTTAGACGATGACAGTCTGTCGCATCCACGCCTTGAGTTTGTATGCACTGTATGCGAGGAGGTAGGCATGGAGGGTGCTACAGGCATCGATGTGTCTATGCTTAAGGGAAAGAAGCTTCTTAATATGGACAGCGAGGAGGAGGGCGTGATGCTCGCAAGCTGCGCCGGTGGATGCAGAGCTGATGTGAAGCTGCCTGTAGAGAGAGAGACAGTGAGCGGAACAAAGCTCACTGTGAGCTTATCAGGTCTCACCGGTGGACACTCAGGCTCAGAGATTGATAAGGGCAGGGGTAATGCCAATGCTCTTATGTCCAGACTGCTTCGCGACGCATCAGCACCTGTAGCTATAGCTTCTATAGATGGCGGCAGAAAGGACAATGCCATTCCAAGAGAGTGTACTGCACAGATTATTGTAGCACCGGATAAGGCTGCAGCAGTGAAGGCTGCGATAGAGCAGGCAGCAGATGAGATTGCGGAGGAGTTTAAGGCATCTGATCCTGACCTTAAGCTTACCTTGTCAGAGGAGACTGAATGCAGTGAGCCTGCTATAAGTGCCAAGGACAGCGCGAGAGTTATCGCACTTATTGAGGCTCTGCCAAACGGCATCATCAGAATGAGCAGGGAGATTGATAAGCTTGTTGAGACCTCGCTTAATCTGGGGGTTTTAAAATCAGATGACACTGCAGTACATTAAGATATGCAGTCAGAAGCTCTGTCGGGGTGGCTAAAAAGAGCCTTAAGAACCAGCTTGTATGCATAGCAGAAGCTTTTGCGGCCGAGGTTACATTTGAGGGCGATTATCCTGCATGGGAGTACAAGAAGGATTCAAAGCTCCGCGAGGATATGGTACGGATTTTTGAGGAGATGTATGGCAAAAAGCCTACAGTTGAGGCTATTCATGCCGGTGTCGAGGCGGACTTTTAAGTGGCAAGATTGAGGGGCTCGACTGCATATCAATGGGACCGGACATGTATGATATCCATACGACAGAGGAGAGGCTTTCCATATCCTCTGCAAAGAGGTCATATGAGTATATACTCAGAGTGATTGCGTGCAAATAAAAATTTATTCAAGGCTTTTGATAAATGAAAGAGGTGTCATATGATACCTCTTTTTAAATGCCCTGTGAAAATAGCTTAGATTGTGAAATCCGACAGACAGTGAGACATCTAAAATTGAGGTGTTGCCGCGCTCAAACTGTTCCACAGATTTTTCAAGCCGCACATTGTTGATATACTGCACGCAGGTCATGTTCATGTGCTTTTTGAAGAACCGCATGAAGTGGTATTCACTGAAATAGCAAAGCCCGGCAAGCTCTGAAACCTGGATGCTTTCGGCATAGTGCACCTCGATGTAATCGAGCACATTTTTCAGCTTGTCGGAGGATGTGTTGACACCAAAATCAGCATTTTTTTCACTGTATTGCAGCAATAGAAATATTGCCTGAAGCAGAATGCCTTTAGTGCCAGTTCATATCCAAATTCCTGA
>ERZ859980.1035-NODE-1035-length-12944-cov-9.950268_pt1 | contig 12944 bp, 10 predicted proteins | sample MGYA00509984_ERZ859980 | MGnify/ENA primary metagenome ERZ859980 (study PRJEB30046, sample SAMN00715173) | human gut metagenome | study: EMG produced TPA metagenomics assembly of the A metagenome-wide association study of gut microbiota in type 2... | reverse complement strand
TTCCCAAATTTCCACATATTTTTGAGACGTATTTCTGACGTGGAGAATTTGCGGGACTTGTTTTTTGTCACACCGTGCAAACAGTTGATAAGGGTTTACAACCGTTTACGACAAGCGACAATATCCGCTCCGACATTCAGCGACGGTCACATCGTGTAGAAAGGCGACAACCGTTGACTGCCGTTTACATCCGTTCACTACTTCAGGAATACAGGATTGGAGAAATGAACCAGTAAACGATAAAGCAGTATGAAAGCAACCCGAAAATGCAGTTTTTGCGGCAAGTCCTTTGTAACCCGCAGCGGAATGCAAAGGTATTGCAGCGAGGCTTGTCAGGCGGAAGCCCGGCGAGCCAGAATGACACAGAAGAACAACCTCTTCAAGGCCGTCCGGCCAATCATGGAGATACAGCATCAGGAGTATCTCACCTTTTCCAAAGCAGCCATACTCATGGGCTGTTCCCGACAGTACATCTATAAACTTGTAGCCATGGGCAAGCTGAAAGCCTCACGCATCAGCAACCGCATGGCATTCATCCGCAGAGCCGACATCGAGCGGATGCTGGAGGGCAATCCCTACCACCGCATCCTGCCCGGCAGCACTTCCACACCGAAAAAATCCGCTTCATCTTCCTTTCCGGCGAAAAAAGAAAAAAGGGAAAAGGTAACCGATGAAGTGCCGGACTTCTATTCAGGTGAAGAGGTGATGTCCCTTTATAAGGTCAAACAGTCATGGCTCTATACCACCGCCAAACGCAACCGCATTCCCATCTGCCGCATCGCTGGAAAGAACTATTACAGCAAGAAGCATGTTGACGAGTTCTTCGGTACGGCTGTTGATATGGAAAGTATCACCGACTGGCTCCTGACCGAAGAAGCGGAAGAGCTGTTCGGCATGAAGCCTGCCGCACTCCGGGCATACGCCTACCGGCACAGGATACCGACCAAAAGAGAATACGGCCGCACCTATTACTCCAAGTCCCATCTGGACGAACTCCGCAGAACCGACCTTGTGAACGACGAGCGTTATTACACCGTGGAACAGGTCCGGCAGATTTACGGGCTTTCCTCCGCCAACATCTGCCATATCGTCAAGGTGAAGCACATCGAAAAGATAAAGGTAGGCGTGAAGAACCTGCTTCTGCGCTCCGACGTGGAGCGTGTCATGGCTGAAAGGAACAAATAACCGCAAACAACCGCCATTACCGGAAAATTATTTCAAAATGATTGTCGTGGAGATATTCACGGCTGTTTCACGTTGTTCCTTTGCCACCGTAAACACGGAGACACCTCCGGAAATGTACAACCAGTTAAAACATCATCAATATGAGTAAATGCAAGACAGTAACCTTGCGCAAGCGCAAGATCAAGAACGGTACACAGTATTCGCTGTGTCTGGACTATTATCCCGGCTACCGTGACAACACCACCATGAAAGTGATCACACGTGAAGCTCTGGGTATTTACATTTTTGCCAAACCTGCCAACCAGCAGGAGCGTGACTTCAACGCACGCATGATGAAGAAGGCGGAGATACTCCGCAACAGGTGTTACGAAGCCATCTTCAACGAGAACAACGGCTTCTTTGACAAGGCCAGGATGAAAGGGGATTTCCTCGCCTACTTCAAGGAACTGGCAGACAGGAGGAATATCAAGTGGCAGCACGTCTACAAGCACTTCGAGCGGTTCGTGGGCGGCAAATGTACCTTTGAAGAGGTGGATGTGGACCTGTGCCGCAAGTTCATGGAGTACCTGCTGAACGCTCCCCAGACCATACACACCAACCAAAAGCTGCATATCAATTCTGCGGCAGGCTACTGGTCGGCTTTCCGTGCCGTCCTGCACACGGCCTACCGTGACAGGAAGATAAAGGAGAATCCCAACGGCTTTCTGGACCGTATCGAGAGTATTCCCACCATGAGGGAGCATCTGAGCCAAGAGGAACTGATACGGCTTGCCGAAACGCCATGCGAGGAAGAGGTTCTGAAAAGGGCTTTCCTTTTCGCCTGCCTGACGGGATTGCGGAAGAGCGACATCAGGCAGCTTACCTGGCAGCAGATACAGCCGTACACCAACGGCAAAATGTTCGTTACCACCCGTATGCAGAAGACGAAGCAGATTGTTCACAATCCCATCAGCGATGAAGCCTACGGACTGCTCGGGGAGCGGCATGAAGGGCTTATCTTCGAGGGCTTCAAGGACAAGATGCTGCAGGGCCCCCTGAAGCGTTGGCTGTCGGCGGCAGGCATAACCAAGAAGATAACCTTCCATTGCACCCGGCATTCATTCGGAAGCCTGCACGTGGAAATGGGCACGGACATGGCTGTCATACAAGCCTGTCTGGGACACAAGAACATTACCACCACACAAATCTATTCCAAGATGGCTGCACAGCAGATGTGCGAGGTGGTGGACAAGATAACCCTGAAACGCAAGGAGGCATAGGCCTTGTTTCAGGATATTCAGGGGGAGCGGTTATTGCGTGCAGGCTTTAACCGCTCCCTCTGTTTCTGATGGCACCATTCCTTAAAAAGTCATTATCGTATGATATTCGGGTATGATTCCGGACTTTTGGTGAAAAACATTGAAAAAGAAACCGCCAACCAAGGCTAATGAGCAATAATTGGAAGAATACCATTAAATTTGCAAAGACCTGACAGTTACAAGTAATAACCGAAAAAAACGATATGGAACCAACGATAAAGGACAAATACATCATTCTGGGATTCATCGGCGTTGCCATCTGCCTGATTTCCTTTTTTATCACGCTGATTGTCTCCGCAAGTTTCAATCAGGACAATTTTGTAAGGCTGATAGTCTTTGTATGCAGCAACATTCTCGGTTGGCTGCTCTATCTCTCTTTCCAGACGGTCATTTTCGACTCATACGAGATCTGGAAACTCAAGTCCGGCAAGAAAAAGGCATCTGCCGGAATCATAAAGGCTCCGGAAGAACAGCCACAGGATGCGAATGAACCTGCAGCTCCGACACCGATGCCGACAGGCGGGGAAGCAACCCCGGATATAAAGCCGGTAGAGATTGCCATTGCCCCGGAACTTCACGAAAAGAACCGTGCCAGCTATGAGGACAGACAGAAGCAGGAAGAGGCGGAACGAATCCGCATGGTCATGGAGTACATCCACTTCGTCATGCCCCGTATTGCAGACAAGGAGACCGTCAACCATATCTGTGCCGAGGTCAACAAGTGGATGTGCCTTCACAGCTACAAGCCCAAGCCGATAACAGGACGGCTGACCAGGGAGATTACCAACATTCCGCTCCGCCATTTCGTGTGGAACATCTCCGAGCGTTTCATGTACAAGAAATACTACAACGGGGACAACCGTGCCAATTTTATCAAAACCCTTTTTCCACGTGAGTTTGCCGACACGGATATAGCGACCATAAAGAACTTCAAGGTCGATCCGTCAAAGACGCTGATTCCCATTGACGAACCCGAAAACGGCAGTCTGGACTTCCATTATCCCGAAGATTATGCACGGGAAGTGAACAGTTGACCGTTTCCCGGGGATATAACAACAATAACGACAAGTATCAGGCAACACGTAACAGCCTGTATCTCATTGTTTCCCGAATAGCTTTGCCCGTCATTCACGGTTGGGCATCGTTATTCGGGAATTATTTTGCAATGACATCCCGTGAATATCTTCACGGCCATATCATTGCGGTCCTTTGCGTCAAGCCTTACAAAAGAGGCGAGTACGCAAATGGAAAAAACAGTGATTACATTCAACGACCTACCGGAGGTCGTAGCCCAGCTTCGGGACGAAGTGATGAGCTTGAGAAGCCTGCTTACCGAGCAGCGCAGTGTGAACAATGCAAAGGCGGTGGACACCCATGTCCCCATGTCCGTGGATGAAGCGGCGGAATATCTCGGTATTCCCAAGGGAACGCTCTACATGAAACTGTCGGACGGAAGCATTCCGGCCACCAAGCCCGGCAAACGCTATTGCCTTTACCGTGACGAACTGGACAGATGGCTGGAATCCTCCCGCAAGAATCCCGTACCCCTGTCCGATGAAGAACTCAGCGAGTCCATGTCCTCCTCCCACCGCCGCAAGCCCGGCCAACGTAACTGGTAAGAGCCATGGAAGAGGACAAGAACTATATCAGCATGATACATGGCGACCTGACGAGGGCAGCCCAGATGCAGAACGGTATGCCGGAAAATATCGGCGTGATGAGCATAAAGACCGCCAACCGGACCATACTTGAAGCATCGCAGCTGCCCACGCCCCGTGCGTTATGGGACAGTTTCTGGTACGAGGGGGAACTGTCCTGCCTCTTTGCGGATTCCAACGTGGGGAAATCCATCCTTGCCGTCCAGATAGCCGACCGTATAGCACGGACTGACAACGTGCTTTATCTGGACTTTGAACTCTCTGAAAAGCAGTTCCAGCTCCGCTATACCGACGAGTACGGAAAGCCTTACACCTTTCCCGAAAGGCTGTACCGGGTATCGCTTGACTGCGACGCCCTTCTGGATGCCGACTTTGAAGGGACAATCATCGGCAGCATCGAACAGATGGCACAGCAGACCCGCTGCAGGATCTTCATCGTTGACAACCTTACTTACCTGTGCTGCGCCATGGAGAAAGGCGATGCTGCGGGACGGCTGATGATACAGCTCAACAAACTCAAAAAGAGATACGGGCTTTCCATCCTTGTCCTGGCACACACTCCAAAGCGTTCACTGGACTGTCCCATCACGTCCAATGACCTTGCCGGAAGCAAGCGGCTCTACAATTTCTTTGACAGCGTGTTTGTCATCGGGAAAAGCGCACTGGACGGGGGACTCCGCTATGTGAAGCAGCTCAAAGTCCGTTACGGGACATTCTCGTACGATGCAGACAATGTGATCGTCTACGAGATTGAGAAAACGGACGCCTTCCTGCAATTCGTGTTCAGGGGCTATTCAACCGAAAAGGGACACCTGAAGAAACCGGGTGACAACGAATCGGGACAAAGGGATTGCCTGATCCTGCAACTGTTCCAATCCGGGAAGTCAGTCCGTGAGATAGCCTCGCAGGTCAATTGCGGCAAGTCCACCGTCAGCCGGATAATCCAGCGCAGCAAGGAGGACAGGAACGCGGCCGTCCCGGGTGTCCCGCTGTCCCGTCCCAAGGAGAACGGGACAATGGGACAGGTGGGACAGCATGGGACAGATGGGACAGCAGGAGAAGCAAGGCAGGCGGAGCTGTTTGCAGGACATGAAAAGGAGGACAAGCCATGAAAAAGCAGCCTGTACACGGCTGTATGCCAGCTGACCATATCATTTGCAGAGCATGGGAGCATACAAACCGGGCCCTGATTTTCCAGAGTGTCCCGGGGTGTCCCAAGTGTCCCACTGTCCCAGCCTTTAGGGGACGGGACAGTGGGACAGCGGGACAAACAGTAGAAAACCAATCATCAAAAAAAGTCATGAGCAACTATTCATTACAGAAATATAAAGGAACGTCAACACGGCATACCTGTCCGAATTGCGGGGACAGACGTTCCTTCGCCTACTATGTGGACGAAAGCGGTACGCCCCTTCACCCGTCAGTCGGCAGGTGCAACCACGAAAGCGGCTGCGGGTATCATTATACGCCCAAACAGTATTTTCACGACCACCCCGAATGCCGGACCGCCGGTGGTTTCTCTTCCGGCAGGCAATGTATGGCGCAGAAGCCCAAGCAACCGCTGCAACAGACAGCCATCGGTTACATACCGCCACACTATGTGGAGAAATCGCAGAGCTTGCATAGCAACTTCTGCCGTTTCCTTTCAGTACTGCTTGATTCCTATTACGGCAGCAAGGCAAAGGAAGTGCTGGAACGGTTGATGGAGGATTACCGTCTGGGAGCTACCCGTGACGGTGCGGTCATCTTCTGGCAGATTGACCGGGAGAACAAGGTACGGACAGGCAAGGTGATGCAGTACAATCCCGGGGACGGACACCGTGTAAAGGACGGACAGACATCGGCAGTGAACTGGATACACAGCATACTGAAAAGGCAACGGGTACTGGCGGAGGGATGGCAGCTTTCCCAATGCCTTTTCGGGGAACACCTGTTGAGTGTCTATCCTGACAAGGTGGCGGTTCTGGTGGAATCCGAGAAGAGTGCCGTTATCGGTTCCGCCCTCTTCCCCGGTTATGTATGGCTGGCGGCAGGAGGCAAAAGCCAGTTGCGGGAGGAAAAGCTCCGTGTGCTGACCGGGCGGACCGTGCTTCTCTTTCCGGATGCCGATGCCTATGCCGAATGGAAAGAGCGTGCCGACGGCATGACCTTCTGCAAGGTGATGGTGTCTGACCTCATAGAGAAGAACGCAACGCCGGAGCAGAAGGCGGCACATATCGACATAGCCGACTGGATAATCTTCCAGATCCGGGAAAGCAGGATAAATTGTACAGCCGACCATCTGGTGGAAGCGGAAAGAATCCTGCAAAGGATGATAGAAAAGAACCCCGCCCTTCAAAAGCTGATAGATGATCTGGAGCTTGTGCTGGTCAGTGCATCCCCAATCGGCAGCGGTGACGGAAACTCTCCTTAACGGAGGAGAGCGGAAACCGGAGGTTGTAGTGTATGGACAATGGCTTGCCATTGATATAGCCCACTATAACTACACGCTCCGCTTACGTAGTTGTGGGCTCTCCCGAGGGGATTAAGGCTTTGCCCTAATAACCCACTCAGGGCGTTTCTCCCCTGAGCACCCAGAGCAAAGAGTGACCCTCTCTTTGCAATCTCCGCTTATGGGTTGTACCCCTAAGAACCCCTTGCGGTTATGAGCGGACAAATAAAAGAAATGTTAGTCAATAACTCAAATCAAATTCAAAAAAATGGCAACAAAAAGCAGTATACATATCAAGCCTTGCAATATAACATCAAGCGAGGCTCATAACCGCAGGACTCCCGAATACATGCGTAACATCGGGGACTCCAAAATCTATATCGTACCCGAACTCTCTGCCGATAACGAGCAGTGGATAAATCCCAGTTTCGGCAATATCGCTTTGCAGACGCTTTATGACAACATCAAGCGTATGGTCAAGGAAAAGACCGGGCGTGCTATGCAGGAGAAGGAGCGTGAACGCAAAGGCAAAAACGGAAAGATTATCAAAGTGGCGGGGTGTTCTCCTATCCGTGAAGGTGTATTGCTTATCAAAGCAGATACCACCTTGTCCGATCTTCGCAGATTTGGCGATGAATGTCTCCAGCGTTGGGGAATCACACCGCTACAGATTTTCATGCACAAGGATGAAGGGCATTGGCTCCCTGGGGAACCCGATACGGATGATACGGAGAGTTTCAAAATTGGTAACAGATGGTTTAAGCCCAACTATCATGCCCACATCGTGTTCGATTGGATGAACCACGAAACAGGAAAGAGCTGCAAACTCAATGATAACGATATGATGGAAATGCAGACATTGGCATCTGAGATTCTATCAATGGAACGAGGACAATCCAAAGCCGAGACAGGTAAGGAACATCTGGAACGTAACGACTTCATCCTTGAAAAGCAGAAATCCGAACTCCGCAACTTGGATGCAGTAAGGCGATACAAGGAGTATCAGGTGAAATGTGCCGAGCAGGAGGTTCTGGAAGCAGAGAGTATAACACAAGCCCTACGTGATAAAGCCCTGCAAAGAGAGAAGCAGAATGAAATGCTTGACAAGGCTATCAGTGATAAACGCTCCAAGTTAAACAAGGAGAAAGGAAATCAATTGCTCGGTGCTGTTGCAGATTGGGCTACGGGAAAGTCCAAAGCCTTGAAAGGCGATATTGAGGACTTGAAACTTGATTTGGCGGAAGCACACGAAGCCATAGCCGAAGAACGCAAACGAACACAGGCAGAAACCGCCAAGCTCGAAGCCTATAAGAAATCAGTTGCACAGCAGATGGAAAGTGCCGTTCGCAATGCTGTACTAAAAAAGGATGATGAGATTCGCAACTTGAAAGATCGTCTTTCGTGGAGAGACAAGATGATGAGGATGTTTACAAAAATCCTAATGCAAAGTAATGGTACTTTCAGAAAAGCTGTCGATTCAATCATCAGTTTTGCCAAGGACACTTATCGGAGCATCTTCAACAGAGAGGAGACAAAGACCATCAAGAGTGTAATGGAAGCCTTTGGAAAAGACAAGGAGGATTATAGAGCTATCGGAACTTTCCTCGTGTTCACGGCAGACAAGAAAGAACCTCTATCCAATAGTGAGTACCGCAAGGTCGCCCGTGAAGTGGATGATGTCGCCATAGGCAGATATGAACAGGCTCAAAAGCGTGGGAATTCAATGAAAATGTAATGCAAAAAACATAAAAAAAGGAAGGTGCATCTTTCTTGTAGTTGCACCTTCCTAAATGAGCAATTACCTACTCTCCCGCATCAATGCAGTACCATCGGTGCTTACGGGTTTTACTTCTTTGTTCGGAATGGGAAAAGGTAGAGCCACCGTAGCTATAATCACTCTCGATAATTAATTAAAACGGTAGCGTAGGCTACCAAGCAGAAGAGAACAGCGTAATAGATAAAATTGTTACTGTCTAAAGAAGCATAGTAGGCAGGCATATACTGCATAATGACATTAAACTTATGCTTGCACAAAACAAAAGTATCATTTCCTATACCCAATCTATCCATTTTTTCGGTCTAAGACTTCTATCGCAATATAACCGTAATAAATGTGCCATATAGCTTGCTACAGATAACGCATCAGCTATATGAATTCCAGCCTAAACAATTGACATTGCTATAGAAATTCCACCAGTCAAATTCTCTGTAGATTTTAACGCCTTTTTCACGGCGGGAACTGCCTAGCATCTCGCTAGACAATTCTAAATTCTCAATTTCTTTACCATAAAAATTTTAAATTTAAAAAGTTAATTAATTTATCTAAATCCCTCATATGTTGAGGTATATGCTGTTATTATTTACTTACATTTTATGTAAAATGTGTAATTCCGCAAGACTTTAACCTTTTCGGACAAAGACATAGTTGATATTGTATTGTTCCGGGGTATAATAGCACTAGATACAGACGAATTTATTAAATTACACAAATATGATGTTTTGATTGCATATCCTACATTTTCTGCGCCAGGGATGCCTGCATTAACAACACCAACAACATTTCCGTTTTTATCAAACATAGGACCGCCACTATTACCAGGTTGTACAGGTGCAGAAATCTGATAAGTGGTAATATCTCCTTGATATCCACTTCTTGAACTTATAATACCGTTCGTCAATTTGATTTCTTCTCCCATATAACTGGTTAACGGATATCCTAATACAAATACATCGGAACCAACATCACATAACATCTCCTTTATGGAATATGGTATTGAGCCAAAGCCATCAAAACGATAGTCGTTAATTCTTATCAGTGCTAGATCATTATTTTTGTCAACAGCCACGACTTCCGCCTTATACTCAATCGTAGTGCCATTAATACCTTGTACGAGTATATTTGATGCACCTTCAACTACGTGATTATTAGTTACAATATAACCATTTTTTAGAGCAAATCCTGTACCAGTCCAAGACGATCCTTGATTTGTGTTTGAGCCTCCGGAAATTCTTGATGAACCTTCAGGATACATTTTCAGATATTTTGTTTCACCAGGATCAGTTCCTGTTGGCATGTTTAAAGTCATTGATAAACCATCAAAAACCAAGTAAGCATCTTTATTGATACTCTTGTTTGCCATAAACCAATCTGCTTTAAAAATACCAGATGCACTAGTTCTTAGATTTGCTTTTATATCTCCAGGTTGCCACCAGGATAAACCAGTTGAGCTAGATAAGTATATCAGTTTATGTTGACCATTTTCTTTTATGCAAGCAAGTTTATAATTTTGTTCACCTGCAATTTGCTCATATATGCCGCATATTCCATCATTATTTGTATCAATATTCTTCTTTGCTAAATACTCAGTATTGATATTCGAATAATTTTTTCTCGGATTGTTAATTGTGTAATTATTGAAACAATAGCTATGGACAGTATTATAATTATACCCATTCCATTCTTGAGTACCTTTATCTACTATTGATATTGTGGTTATTCCAGAGGGTATAGTTCCTTCGAAGTATAATCGATAATAATTTTTTGCTCCTTGTTCAACATTTGACCAACCCCATTGGTGGTTATATCCACATTGTTCGATACGACCATTAATATAATATCCCTTTACTATGGCAAGGGGTGTATTTCCGGTGAAAATATATGTATTAGGAGTTGTCCAATAATTGATACGTTTTTTCTTCTTTAAGGCTGTTATTTCTATTGTAACAATAACATGATCTTCGGCTATTTCTAAAGAATAAAGACGGGTAGACTCTTTATCATCAATTATTGGAGAACTGTTAAAATACGTAGTTTGCCCAATGCACAAAGTGTAGGACAAACATAACAAAAAGAATAAAAAAATCGTTTCATTGTTTCTAATTAATTTTATTCAACGGGCTCCGGAGTTGATGCCATTTTACTTTCGGTTACCTATTACACAAAGACGTGGAGCCAATCCTGTCATCCATTCCACGTGTTAAGACCTTCGCATTGCCCAGATTGTCGAAACGAGCAACATCGAAAGCCCCACGCTGATGAGTATATAATTGTCACCAATATTGGTTTGTAAAACTACAACCAATAGAATGATGTATATAAACATCCCATAGGGCGTTCCCGTTGCTTTGTTCTTGACAATCTGTTTGAATTTGCGAAGTTCTAACACATCAAAACCAAAGCGTACAGTTACGCCTTTTATGTAATATATGCCCCACCGCCTCTCCATACTTAGTATAGCACAGCGTGGAACACTGCAAAAGTACTCATAAATCTTTTATTTGCGAAATTGTGACCTTAATAAATGCGGTTATTTACGAAATAATTTGCAATTTTGTTAAAATTATATGCTAAAGAATGTATTTGTAGGAACTTTTGTTCAAAAAAGACGTATATTTGCAAATTAATTAGTTCATTGGTAACAAAATAATAGAATTGGTATGAACGAATACTTGCTTATAGAAAACTTTGGTCCTATAGACGAAGTGATATTAGATGATATAAGACCATTAACCATTTTTATTGGCGAATCAGGTAGTGGAAAAAGTACTATTATGAAGGTACTTTCACTTTTTCGTTGGATGTATAAACGTGTTAATTTGCGTTCATACCTTCAACACGCAGGTATTAAAAAAACTGGATTGAAGTTTAAAATAAAGCCTCTTATGAAGGTCTCAGGAATCTTAGAATATCTTAAGCCAGATTCCGTTATTGTCTACAGAAGAGGAAACTATGAAATAAAGATGCAGAATCGATCTGTGAATATTCGATTTACAATTTCACCAGAAGATTTATGTCTAGATAAAGTCTGTTTTATTTCTGATAAGCGTTCTATGATTCCGGATTTCTTAGATAATAAATTAGAACGCAGAATTGCCAATTACTATCTTCAAGATACGATGGATAATTTCCTTTTGGCCTGTGAAGAAATTAAGAGTCTATCTTTGGACTATCTTGATATTAAATTTAAAGTGGAGAAACCAAAGAACGCCCCAGTGCGATATCGTATCCAAGGTGCAGATGATGAAGACTTTAGTATAGACATGAAAAATGCATCATCTGGTATGCAAACTGTAACGCCACTGAGTTTGATTGTAGAATATTTTGCAACATGCTTTGATGCAGAATCTTCTATGAAATCTTCTCTGTTTAGTTTTATGAACGACACTGATAATCTCAAGAACTTTAGTGCTACTCAAAATGTAGGCGACATAAAACGTAGACATGTTCATGTCTTTATTGAAGAACCTGAATTGAGTCTTTATCCAGAAAGCCAAACCGCCTTGGTGGATTTTCTTGTTAGCCGATGCTTTCATACTCAGAAAGGGTATGACATGACATTGATGATGGCTACTCATAGCCCTTATATAGTTAATTACCTAAATTTGCTTATTAAGCGACACGACAAAGGTGAAAATACTACAAATAAGTTGGCTTTTGAGGATATGAATGTCTATGAAATAATTGGTGGTACTGCTACATCTCTTCGCATGGAAGGTGAACATCGCATCATTAATGCCAGTAGTTTATCCGAACCAATCAGTAATATCTATTCTGAATATAATGCCAAGTAGTTTATGGAAGAGTTAATGAAAACAGAATGGCTCGCCATAATCAATAGAAAGAGGAATGGTACATATCCAGAATGGACCTCGGAGCCGGTTGTATTAATAGAGGATACCGATGAGAAAGTTTTTGACATAGTTGACACAAAGGATTTAGGTGATCCTATTGTGCGACCAGAAAATACAGGAACGGCAACTTACTACAACGGCGATGAGGTCAATCGATATCATATACGATTTATAAAGAATGAAGAGTTTTTTAATCAGTTCCGAATAGTAGATGCAAACGGGAAAATAAAGGATTGGGCTAAGGAGATGAGCCGACCTGATTATATTGTATATGACGTTTCGAATGAAAAAGTGTTTTTTATTATACATGAATTATCAGAAGGAAGCATTCAGAGCAAAAAGTCAAAAGCGATGAATCAGCTACTTAATATGGTGAGAATGTTGCATGAAGCTCCTCAAAGCAGGCAGTTTTGTGATTCTTTTCAAGAGCGACTTTGTTATGTGTCTGCAAGCGGATGTGTAACAGAAACACCTTTCGATATGGCAAATGGTTTTATGGAGGCATATAAGAATCTACCAGAACCATTGCCTTTAAATAATGCATCTATAGAACGCAGAGGTTTCAAGGCTTACCAAACGAATGTAGTAAAGTTGTAGCTTTAGACATCATACATTCCGATAACTCCTGCGTCATAAGTGGCAATTATCCTATGCTATAAATATTTAAACGTATAATTTTCTGTATCGACTTCAGTCGTTTATCTCCGTTGTCGGATGCAAAGGTTGCCAAACCTCTTTTAG
>ERZ859980.1031-NODE-1031-length-13012-cov-1.574130_pt1 | contig 13012 bp, 15 predicted proteins | sample MGYA00509984_ERZ859980 | MGnify/ENA primary metagenome ERZ859980 (study PRJEB30046, sample SAMN00715173) | human gut metagenome | study: EMG produced TPA metagenomics assembly of the A metagenome-wide association study of gut microbiota in type 2... | reverse complement strand
ACTTGTTATGCGAGTAATGAGTATTTAGCAAACTATGTAAAAGTTTCAAAGAGAACAATTAGTGATTCATTGTCTAAAATAAAACGATTGAAATATATCATAGTAAAATATGAAAATAATAATCGTAGAATATATCTTAATACTGAAAAGATACCAACAAAAGTTGCGAACCAAGTAGCAAATAATTGTAGCGATGTGGTAGCAGAAACTTGCGACTATAATATAAATAATAAATATAAAAATAAATATAAAAAAATAAATAAATTTAAACGAGAAGGATTGTACCTTATTGGATGGAACATCCTGAAGTGTGCAAATCAAATCCAATGTCTGAAGAAGAAGTCGTAGAATTTGAAAAAGAATTAAAAGGAATACAGGATACAATAGATACATTATAAAATGAAAGGAGAAGATGTCTATGAAAGGAGTATTTAATTTATAATTAAAGAAAAGGGGGTAAATAGAAAATGGAGGTAGTATATAATGTAAAATATAAATTTAAGAACAATGAAAATAAAACTAATGAAGAATTAAAAGAATTATTTAATAGGAAATTGTTAAATATCATTATAAAACTAGAAAATCAAGAATTAAGATTAAATAATTCGTAATAATGATATATAATATACTTGTATTTAAAATTATTCGTAGTTGTTCCAATGTATTGGAGGAATGGCTATGATAGAAAAGGTAGGTGTATATTGTAGATTATCTGATGAAGATAGAGATAAATTAAATAAAACTGATGATAGTGATAGTATAATAAATCAAAGAAGTATGTGTTTAAAATATGCCAATCAAAATGGTTGGGATGTTGTAGATATATATTCTGATGATGATTTTTCTGGAGCAGGAACTTATAGACCAGATTTTGAAAGACTTATAAATGATTGTGAAAATGGTAAGATTAACTTAGTATTATGTAAATCACAATCAAGATTTTCAAGAGATATGGAAGTTATTGAAAGATACTTACATAATAAGTTTATTGAATGGGGAGTTAGATTTGTAAGTATTATAGATAATGCTGATACAAATATTGAGTCTAACAAAAAATCAAGACAAATAAATGGACTTATTAATGAGTGGTATTTAGATGACTTATCTCAAAATATTAGAAAGTCTTTAAAGAATAAAAGAGAAGATGGTTTATTTATGGGAAGCTTTGCTCCATATGGTTATGAGAGAGATGAAGATGGACATAAGTTAGTTGTTGATCCAGTAGCTGCTGAAATAGTTAAAAAGATATTTAAAATGTACGCAGATGGATATGGTTATCATAGAATATGTGAATATCTAAACAATAATAATATTCCACCTAGATCTGTTTATAAAAACAAAAAGGTAGTAAATTTGTATGTTGTAATTGTGATTTAAAGACAGTTAGATGGAATCCTGATACAATTGCTCAAATGTTAAAAAATGAAGTTTATATTGGTAATTTAGTTCAAGGGAAAACAACTTATGTAAGTTATAAAAATCATAAACCTATGAAAGTACCTAAAAAAGATTGGATTAGAATAGAAAATGCACATGAACCAATTATAGATATGGAAACATGGAATAAAGTCCAATCAATATTAGGAACACATTACAAAGTTACTAAAACAGGACAAATAAATTATTTTACTAGAAAAGTATATTGTAGTTGTTGTGATAAAGCATTTATGAGAAATGTATATAGTGTTAAAAGTGAAAAAACTGGTAAGAGAGCATATCTACAATGTAAGGGTAATAAAAAGTTTCATATATGTCCTAACAACAAAGCAATTAGAATGGATAGTTTAGAAGAAATATTGTTAAATGCAATTAATGATTTATTAGATAATTACTATGATAAGAATAATTTAAAAGAACTCTATGAAAACAGACAAGAACAAGATACAAATAATAATGATTCAATAAAAGCACTAATAAAAGAAAAAGAAGATTTAAATAAAAAAATAAGTAATAATAAAACTTATTATAGAAATCTTTTTGAGGAAAAAGTTAAAGGAGTTATTTCTGAAGATATGTTTCAGATGATGTCTAAAGATTATTTCAATGAAATAGAAAATATGATGAAAAGAATGAAATAATAGATAAACAAATTGATGAGTTAAAAGTAGAAAAGAAAGAAAAGAAAAATGCTGATAGCATATTAAAGAAATACAAAAACATAAAAGAATTAAATAAAATTATATTAGATGAGTTTATTGATAAAGTATATATTGGAGAATATGATAAAGAAAATAAAACAAGAGATGTTGAAATAGAATGGAATTTTGAATTTTGAGGTAGTAGTTATGAAAGTAGAAGAAATGTATTATTTTGGTATTCCAATAGAAATAAGAAATTTTTATAGAGATGTATTTGAAGTGTATGAGATAAGAGAGAGATTAGGAGAAGAAAAAGGTATAAAATTTTATGTTTATACTAGTGACCATAATCCTCCACATGTACATGCAATATATGATAAATATGAAATTTCTATTTCATTACTAGATTTTAAAGTTCTAGCTGGAAATATTCCAAATAAAAATAAAAATATTGCTATTAAATGGGTAAAAGAAAATAAAGATAAATTATTAAATTACTGGAACAATAAAACTATGGTTTCTTCTACACAATTAACAAAATCTATGTTAGATTCAAAAGAAACAGTAGAAATATAAATAATAATAAATTTGGACTTTTCCGATACCCCGACATGGAGGAGATGATCCAGGAGCAATAAGCGGTTCATTAAAAGAAAAAGATTTAACATTAAGAGCTGCACAATACATGTATAAGAGACTACAAGAGTTAGGCGTGCCAACATCTATAGTTAGAGATACAGATGAAACGCTAACAAGAAATGAAAGAATCAAAAGAATGACAGATCCATTTGGAAATGGTACCGATGTCATAATAATTTCTAATCACATAAATGCAGGAGGTGGCGATAGTCATTGTGTAACGAATGTATAACAATTAAAGCCAAATAAATATGAAAAGAAATGGAGAAATGTTATGAATATTAGTTACACTAAGAAAGGTGATTATTTATTACCAAATTTAATATTAGAAAATAAAAAACAATATAATATAGGAAAATATGGGATATTAAGATTAAATTATATTAAGAAATATAAAATAGGATTATATTTTGATTTACTTGCTAGTGATACATTAAATGAATATCTTCGTAATATTGATACTACTGTTATGGAGAAGGCGCAGAAGTTAATTAAAGAACTCACTGAAAAAGAAAATATTACTGAAAAATTAAAAAGTAGTAATCAAATGCTATGGATAGGTAAAATGAATAATATTAAAAATATAGCAGAAGAAATAATTTTAAAGGAGTATATCTATGTCTGATATAACTGATAAAGAATTTGAAAAAATATATTTACCTTTCTATAACAATGTTAATAATTATTTAAATAATTATGTTATACCAGATGTAGTAGCATTTTATTTAGCAAATGCATATAGTAGACATTGTTTATCAGAATGTAATTTAATAAATCATATTAATTCTGCTGTAGATATGTTTAATTGTAGATGTAATATTATTAGACTTATACCTAAGATAAAAGAAATATTAAAAATAAAATATAATTTAATAATAGTAAAAGATAATCCAATGATATTAAAGAAATATTATTGAAAATAGGAACTCTGTCAGATAAAAATGATAGAGTTTTTTTATTGAAATGAATTGGTTTGGGAGTAAATTTATTGTCTAGCAAGCACTGAATTTGTACTCCCGTACAAAATTCGTATGTGGGAAATATCCCAAGCCCTTAAAAAATATCAGAATTTAATGGTATAATATAGTTACAAGAGGTGATGGTTGTGGATAAGAAAAAGGCAACTAAAATTCAAAATATAAATGATGGAATATCAGCAGGATCTGGAATAGTAGCACTTGCTGTTCCTGAATTTTCATTTGTTCCCTTAATTGTTTTTGGTGTTAATAGAATTTTGGGATTTGTAAGTGATGATGATATTATCAAAAGATTAAAAAAGATAGAAAAGCAATTACAAAAAAAGAAAATAAGCAAATCAGATTTTAAAGATAAAATTTCTAATTTGTCTGAACATAAAAAATATTTTTCAACATCTGTTTTAGAAAGTATTATAAAAAATTGCATACCTGAAACTGTTGATATATACATCTCTTTATTTATTGACTATATTATGCAAGAAAAATGTGAAACGGAAGAAGAATTGTGTGAAATAATTTCCTTGTTAAATAAGCATGATTTAGATTTGGTTAAATATATAAAAAAATATTTAAAAAATGGGAGGAGATTGAATTATAAACAAGAAACTAAAAGATTAGATGAAATTGCCAGAAAAAATGCTGAACTTGAAATAGAAAATAAAAAAATTGAAGAAGAAAATAAGAATAATCCTGGGCGAATATCAAAAATTACTATGCCTCCTTTTCAAGATAGAAGTGTAATTTTAGATGAGGAAAGAACTATATTTTGGAATGACTTTTCTATTTATTGTGGCTTGCCTAGCCAAATTCCTTTAAATTTTACTATGTTATATGAATGTTGTAATACTAATACTGATGATGGATATAGTGATTGGATATTTTATGGTAAATCGTTCATTAAATTAGAAAAGTGTGGAGTATTACAACTGGATTATAAAAATACAATAGGAACTTTAACCAATTTAGATATAAGTAGATTTCATATAACTATTCTAGGATTATTTTTATTAGAATACATTGATATATAAAAATAATTTTTCTTGAAATTAAGCCCAAAACCTTCTCAAAGATAAAAATAAATGTTATAATCATGTATAGGAGGTAGAATACATGAAAAATAATAAATATACATATGTCAGTTTATTTAGTAGTGCTGGAATTGGCTGTTATGGATTTAAAATGGAAGATTTTGAATGTATTGCTACTAATGAACTGATCGAAAGAAGACTAAATGTACAAAAGTTTAATAAAAAGTGTAAATATGATACTGGCTATATTTGTGGTGATATAACATTAGAAGAAACTAAGAAAAAATTATTTAATGAAATAAAAATGTGGGAGAAAAATGAAAAATTAGATAATGTTGATGTCGTAATTGCTACTCCCCCTTGCCAAGGAATGTCTGTAGCTAATTTAAAAAAGAATAATGAAATGAACAGAAATTCTTTGGTAGTCGATCAATAAAAATAGTTAAAGAAATTAAACCAAAGTTTTTTGTATTTGAAAATGTATCTGCATTTTTAAAAACCGCTTGTATAGACATAGATGGAAATGTAAAATCTATCGAAGAAGCCATTAATTATAATTTACAAAAAGATTATGTAATAATGAGTAGAGTAATTAATTTTAAAGATTATGGTTCTAATTCTAGTAGAACTAGAACTTTAGTAATTGGAGTAAGAAATGATTTTGAAGATTATATATCACCAATAGATTTATTTCCAAAAAGAAGAAAAGAAAAAACTTTAAGACAAGTAATTGGTAAATTAAAACCATTAAGTCAATTCGGTGAAATTAGTAAAGATGATATATATCATTTTTTTAGAGTTTATCCAGAACATATGAGAGAATGGATTTGCGATTTAAAAGAAGGAGAATCTGCTTTTGAACAGGAAGACGATAATAAGAAACCTCACACTATTGTAAATGGACAAATAAAAATTAATGCTAATAAAACCGGCGATAAATATAAAAGGCAATATTGGGATAAAGTTGCTCCATGTATTCATACAAGAAATGATCAATTAGCAAGTCAAAATACGATTCATCCTGTTGATGACAGAGTATTTAGTATTCGAGAATTAATGAAGATAATGACAATACCCAAATCATTTAAATGGGTTGACTTAGATGAAAAATATTTGAATAGTTTAACTTATGAAGAAAAAAGAAAATTCTTAAAAAAAGAAGAAATTAATATTAGACAATCTATTGGAGAGGCAGTACCTACAGAAATATTTCGCCAAATTGCTGAAAAAATAAAAGAAAATTTAAATCGAGAAAATTATTCGTTAAGAGAGATTAATAAAATAATTAAAGATAACAATTTATTAGATAATGGTAATTTAAATAATTATATTAAAGAAAATAAAAATTTATTATCTTTTACTACATTGTCAAAAATAGCTGAGTTATCTAATGCTGAAAGAAACAATGAAGAAGCCTTTTATACCAATAAAAAATTATTAAATTATATTTATAAAGAAATGCCTATTATAAATAAAAAAGTAATTAGAGTTTTAGAACCATCAGTTGGAGTAGGAAATTTTATACCTTATATAATTTCTAAATATAGTTATGCAGAAGAATTAATAATTGATGTCGTAGACATTAATGATTATTCTATTGGAGTTTTAAAGCAGTTGTTAAAAATAATTGATGTTCCAGAAAATGTAACTATTAATTATATTTGTAATGATTATTTATTACATGATTTTGATGAACGATATGATTTGATAACTGGCAACCCGCCATTTATGAAATTAAATAGTAAAGATAAAAATTTAAAAGTTTATAGAGAAAATTGTATTAATGATGAATCCAATAATACATCATCTTATTTTTTAGAAAAATCGCTAAATTTGTCAGATAATGTAGTTATGGTTATGCCTAAATTTTATTAAATACTGTAGAATATCAAAAAACTAGAAACTTTGTTTCAAATATGAATATCGTCTCGATAATTGATTTTGGAGAAAAAGGATTTGATGGTGTGTTGATTGAAACATTATGTATTAATATAAATACGAAAAATAAACCATCAACATCAAAAATTTTATCTATTACTTTAGATAAAGAAATAAAACAAAAACAAAGTTACTATACAGATAAAAAATTACCTTATTGGGTTATTTATAGAAATAAAGATTTTGATAATTTATTTAATAAAATGGTGTTTAATATTTTTGATGTTTTTAGAGATAGACAAATTACTAATAATAATAGTTCGAAATCAAAAAAGAATATTTGGGTAATTAAATCTAGAAATATAAATGATGATGCAACAGAAATATGTCATGTTGAAGATTATGATCAATATGTGGATTTAGATGATATAAAAAAATACAATGTGTATGACTATTTGAATAACGGAAATGTATATATAACTCCTAACATGACATATAAACCTAGAGTTTGTAAAAAACCTTTAGGAACTATCGTAAATGGATCTGTTGCAATATTAATTCCAAAAGGAGATATAAAACTAACTGAAGAAGATATGCTATTCTTTTCTACTGATGAATATAGAAATTTTTATAAAATTGCTAGAAATTATCAAACTCGTTCTTTAAATATAGATAAAACATCAGTATTCTTTTTTGGAAAGTTAAAGGAGGCTTAAAATGAATTGGTTAACAGAAGAGCAAATAATAAAATTTATGGCTCATTATAATTATGATATCAGAAAAGTCATAATGCTAGATGGATAGATCAAAAGTGTACTCCAGATGTTTTATGCATTATTGCGGATTGTATATTGGAATTTTCTAATTCATCATCAGAGGAATGGTTTTCTTCATTAGATATTTGGCATAATGAATATACAGTTAACAATGTTGAATCAATTTTCAAAAAGCCAAATCCTGATGAAACAAAAGCCAGAAATGAATATGATAAATTTTTTCAACAACCGATGGAATTATTTGCTAACGCAGGTATATTATGGAAGAAAAAAAGAGGAAATAAAAACTTTTACAAAGTGTGGAATAGGCAATTATTAGAATATATTTCCATTAGAGAAATGAATGCTTTAAAATTCTTGAATTTGTATAACGAAAAAGTATTGAGAGATTCTGGCGTTTATAGTTATTTTGAAAGTTTCTTTAATAAGCCTAATTCAGATACTTTTAATCAAATGAAACACGAATTTGGAAGAATGACTGTATTTAATACGCCAATTAATACTGAAGTAGAATGTAATAGAATTTTCATAAAGTACTTAATCCAATGTCATTTATGAGGAATACTTATGGTGCAGAAAGAGGATATATTTCTAAAGGCAAAATAACTAAAGATATGCTTATGTATAATAGATTAAATTTTAGAGATATTTATGCTGATAAACCAAAAGAAATGACTAGAAAAGAATACTTAGCGACCCTTGAATTTAAACCAAATGAAAAATTAATTGCATATCAATCGAATAAGGCTAAAAAATTATTAAGAGCATTTAATAATGCATTTAGAAATGGATTATCTGAAATTAGTGATAAGTTTGCTGAGGGTTTAGCAACACATATGCACCATATATTTCCAGTAAATCAATTTGAAGAATTAAGTAGTTATGTAGAAAATATAATTGCATTAACTCCAGGTCAACACTATTCAGAGGCACACCCTAATGGTAATACTCAAATAATTGATAAAGGATTTCAACAAATATGTTTATTAGCGAAAGCTGATCATATAGAAGAAAATATTAGTATGGTAAAGAAGTTATTTATTCTTTTGATGATTTTATTTATGTATTAACTATTGGATTGGATAATAATAAATATACTGAAATTGATGATATGGATTTTAAAGAAGTTGTTAGACAAATAAATATTGATTATGTAGATGTAAAAAATGGATAAAAAGGCGCTAGTACAGGCTTAATCATTTTAAGCTTTGTATTGCCTTTTTTTGTAGGAGGTATTAAATGATGTATAACTTAGTTGACATTCATTGTCATTCGAATCTTTCTTTGATGGTTTTGAAAATAATCCGAATGGTTTAAAATTTAATATTAAAAAAGTTTTTAAAAATTCAAAAGTAAAAATGATATGTATAACAGATCATAATATATTTGATTACAAAAAATATTTACTTAATGCAAGAAATTTTAAAAAAATAAAGAAAAAATGTTTGCCTGGAATGGAATTAACAATTGATGGAGTTCATTGGATTATAATATTAGATGATAAAAAGTTATCAATAAATAATATAGGTGTTAATTTTTCAAAAGAATTATTATTAAAAATAAATCTTGATATAGATAATTATAATGTAGCAGATTTAAAGAACAAGAGTTATGACAGCAATGATGTAATTCATTTATTAGATAAGTATGAAATAAATTATATTGCTATTCCTCATTTAGATAAAGATCAAGGAATTTTTCGTAAAGGAATGATAAATAATGATAAAATTCAAACTTTTTTAAACTATTTGAGAGATAACATTGTTTATGGTTTTGAAACAAAATATCATGATAAGTTTTTCGAAAAAAAAATGAATCAAATTAATGAAAAAATTAAAATTATGGAAGAAAATCAGCCAGATAAGATAGAACTATTATATTCACAATTAAAAAATTTAGAATCAGCAAAAACGTTATCCTCGGCCTTTATATATGGAAGTGATTTTCACGGTAAAAACGCAGATGATACTTATGAAGAGAATGAAGATAAATTATTTTATATGAAATCAGAATGCTCTTTTCAAGGGCTGAGATTAGCTTTAATTGACTATGATAGTAGAATATTTTCTTGTGCAAGGTATAATTTATTCAAAAAAGATACAAATAAAATATTAGAGTATATTAAATTGAAAATTGATAATGATATAATTACTATTAATTTTGGAGATGGACTAAATTCTATAATAGGTTCTCGTGGTACTGGTAAAAGTTATATTTTAAGAAGCATTATTGGTAACAATTCTAATTATGCTGATAGTGATATATTTGAAAAAGTTAAAATTTTAAAAGTAAAACTAAAAAATGAAAAGGAAAAAGAATTTTTAAATGAAGATCTTGATGTAGATTTTATATCCCAGAAAAATTCTGGTCTTATTAATTCTAATAGTATTTATGATTTGTTGTCTGAAGCACCCTATAATACTGATAAATTTGTAAAAAAAATTAGAAGTTTAAGTACTAATACAAATAAATTATTTAATATTGACAAATATTTTGAAAGTGCTAATAATTGTATATCTTCTTATATAGAGTTAAACAATATAAAAACAGAACCATTTGATTATAGTTTTATGAAATTATATAATAAGTTCTATTATAATACGGGAGCAACATTTAAAATAATCAGTTTATTTGAAAAATATGTATTTTTTTGTGACAAACATATTAAACTATATAAAAATGAAATTGAAAATCTTGAAAAATTTAATTCTTCTATTTATGAATTTGAACAATATTTAGAATTTACTAAAAATATAAAAAATTATAAATTTATTGAATATGACGATATAAATACATTTTTAACTAAATTGAAAAGTGCAAATAAAGAAAAAATAGAAATTGATAAAAAAAATATTTCTAGAATAGAAACGACAAAAGAATTTGTTGAAAAAATGAATATATTTGTTCTAATGGTGTGTCAAATGAAGAGCAATTTTTTAATATAGTTTTCACGACTTTTCGCAAAGGACTAGTAAACTATTAGAGAAAATGCGAGAATGTTTGTTAAAAAGTGGAGAAATGAAAAAATTAAATTCACAAGATATCTTTGATAAAGAATATATCACAATTAACAAAAGCAATTCATCAATAAATGTTAGTATAGAAAGTGTTCTTAATATATTTGATGAGAGAATTGGAAACTTGCCAACAGTTTTTAAGAATTATAATCAATTAAATTCTAATAAAATTAAATTTAGAAACCTATTTGATGATTTTGGAGAATATATATTAAAAATATTTTTAAGAATAAAGATGGGAGAGTGACAAAAGGTATATATAATGGTTATGATATTTTTAAACCAGACATAAAGCCAATTATATTTATTAATTATAATGGTGAAGAAAAAAATTTAGCCAAGATATCTCCTGGTGAAAAGGCTGATATATTGTTAGATTTAATTTTGGATCCTAAGTCAAATAAAATTCTTGTTATAGATCAACCAGAGGATGATTTAGATAATGAAACGATTTTCAATAAAGTTTCGCAAAATTGAGGTTAATAAAATTAAGAAGACAAATAATTATAATAAGCCATAATGCTAATTTAGTCATCAATGGTGACAGTGATAAAATATTAATATGTATCAAAGAAAATAATGATTACAATGTAATATCCGATACTATGGAAAGTCTTAAAAAATATGATTATCATTCTATTAATAATCCTAATATAAGCGATAATATATTAAATATATCAACTCACATTTTAGATGGTGGTAAGGAAGCTTTATCGAAACGGGTTAAAAAAGTTGGATATAGAGAAATTTTCTTTAAGGAGGATAGCAATGAAATTGGTAATAAGCAAAAATAAATTGGAAATAAATAAAAAAATTTGCGATTTAGAAAATTTTGAAGAAAGTAAATTTTTCCAAGTATTAGAAGAAATAGTGAAAAATAAGAAAGATTTAAAAATAGAAAAAGAAGATGATATAACGCCTTTAGCTGCTAAATTTTATGAAATAATTTCTTCTGAAATTGAAAATAGCAATAATGAGATGGAAGAATAATTATAGTTTGTCGAATATTGTCGAACAATTACATGTTGAAAATGTAGCAATTAGTGTTATAATTAAACTAGTCATACGGGAATGTGACTATTACATATAAACATATATAAATATAAAATAGTAAATATTAGAAGAAATTAGAAAGCCTTATTGTACATTAAAGAATAATGTATGATAATTAATCAGTGAAGAACTGAATACATATTAATCCAACAAAAAAGATTGGAAATATTCCCTTATTTTTGTTGTGGACTAATGTGTTCAGTTCTTTTTATGTGTTCCTAAAAAGACTGGTAAAGAAAGGAGGATAATATGGAACTACTAAACTTGATAATCTTATATTGGAGAAATAATGAGAAAAGAACCATTTATAAGTTTAGTATTACCAGAATCAGTATTAGGAGATAATAGATTAACTTACTTTGAAAGAATATTATTAATAGACATAGTGTCACTATGTAAGAAAAATGGCTATTGTTGGCCTACTAATAGGTATTTTATGAAGAAATTTGATTGTACCAAACCAACTGTATCAAAAAGTATAAGTAGTTTATCAAAAAATGGATATATTGATATAGAAATTAATAATAGTGAAACAAATAATTCAAAGAGGATAATTAAATTATCCGAGGTATTAAAGAAAAGAATAACAAGTATTCAAAGAAATGCTAATACTAGTATTCAAAATAATTTTAACCATTATAATAAATATAATAAAAATAAAAAAGATATATTAGATAAAATTTATTATGTGGATGAATTTGGTGTTGAATACTGGCATGGTGAACCTATTGAATCAAAAGAAGCAACTAAAAAAGAACAAGAAGAGATGGAGAAAATGCTAGAAAGTTTTAAAGAAATGGAGGAAGATATAAATTGATAAAGACACTCATAAACTTAAATGAGGTGGCTTATGTTTAATATAATAGAAACTTTCAAAGATGATTCTCCTAATTTTAATGAACTGGTAATTAAATTTATTAAAAGTAAGGTAAATAGTGACTGATACAATGTGCCAAATTAAATTTGTATGGTATAATTTAATTGGCTTTAGTTGTTATACAACAAGGAAAGGAGAGTAAACTTGTATAACACTTTAAATGTGATGCCAGATTACTACAAAGCAGGAATTTATATAAGATTATCAGAAGCTGATGAAGGTAAATCTTACGAATCTGAAAGTGAGAGCGTCCTTAATCAAAGAAATATACTAATGAATTTTATCAAAGAAAAAGGATTTATTTTTGTAGATGAATATGTAGATGATGGATATTCTGGTACTACTTTTGATAGACCAGGATTTCAAAGACTTATTGAAGATATTAAAGCCAAAAGAATTAATCTTGTAGTAGTAAAAGACTTATCAAGATTAGGTAGAGATCATATTTTAACAGGATATTATGTTGAAACTTTCTTTCCAGAAAATGGAATAAGATTTATTTCTATGTTGGAAGGATATGATAATGCAATAAATCAAGCAAGTAATGATTCAGCAACATGGTTATTTGCTTGTAATGATTATTACAGTAAACAAAATTCTATTAAAATTCGTAATGTTTTAAATGACAAAAGAAGAAATGGCAAATTTATTGGAAGTGCTCCAAGTTATGGATATTTAAGAGATCCAAA
>ERZ859980.1024-NODE-1024-length-13155-cov-1.348779_pt1 | contig 13155 bp, 16 predicted proteins | sample MGYA00509984_ERZ859980 | MGnify/ENA primary metagenome ERZ859980 (study PRJEB30046, sample SAMN00715173) | human gut metagenome | study: EMG produced TPA metagenomics assembly of the A metagenome-wide association study of gut microbiota in type 2... | reverse complement strand
CAGCTCAGATGATAAATGAAGGGAAGGTTTATGCTTTAGATGAACTGTCAGAAAAATATGATACATATTTTATGAAAGTAGTAGATGATGCAGTTGTGAGCTGGCATAAGAGCGATGATGGGCATTTATATAAATATCCAAACTCTGCATGTGCCCCTTCTGATTACAGCAAGTACGATAATTTAGCTTCCAATGAGACTTTTTTAGTAAGAAAAGATATATATGAGGCAATTGGTTCACCAGACATGACAACTCTGAAGGGTTTGAAAAAGCTGTTGAGAAAGCTGCCAAAATGTATCCTACCGTAGATGGAAAAGAAATGATACCGGTGGGATGTACCCAATTTAATGACAGAGGTTGTGATTCTTTTGACAATTATCTTTTAGATTTTCTTGCAGTTCCTTATACAGACAAAAATGGTAATGCCATTGACAGACTAAAAGACGAAAGTTATGTTGCATGGCTTAAAACCTATAATCGACTTGCCCGTAAAGGTTTGTTAAAAGATGATATTTTTGTTGATTCAAGAGCGCAAATGTCAGAGAAAATACTAAATGGTCAGTATTTTTGTATGATTTATCAATACACTGACATAGCTGACCAGGAAAAAGCTTTATACAAAGAAAATCCTGATAGCATTTACATAGCTGTAGATGGCCCGAAAAATTTAACTGGTGATGATTATACACTGCCGGGTACAAGTGTAAATGGTTGGACAGTTACATTAATTTCAAAAAACTGCAAGAATCCTGATAAAGCTATTAAACTTTTGTCCTATTTAATTAGTGAAGAAGGTCAGAAAATGACATGGCTGGGTGTAAAAGGTAAAACTTGGGATTATAATGAAGAAGGCCGGCCTGAAATGAAAAAAAAAGTAAAAAAATTACTATATTCAGACAGAACAACTTTTGATAAAAAATATGGTGCTGATTCATGTTATTGGATGATGCAAAACGATGCAATGGGTGCAAAGTGGATTAAAGACGATGAGGATAATCCGGTAACCCAGTTGAAGCAATGGACGCATCCATATACTACCTATGTAGGGCAGTATACAATAACATTAGATGATTCAACAAAAATAGGAAAAACAAAGAATTCAATTGAAGGTTTGTGGGGAGCAACACTTCCTAAATTATTGCTGGCAAATAGTGACAAAGAATTTGACAGTATATACAACACGTTTATGAAAAAAAGGTACAATATGGGCTTTGAACAGGTTTTAAAGGCGTATACGAAACAGATGAAAATTAACATAAAAAAATTAGGATTGGATAAATGAAGAATAAGAAAATAAGAATTTCATTATGTAATAAAATAATACTTATAATTGTAGTTGCCTTATTTGTATGTACCTGTCTTTGGACATCTGTTATGTTTTTTAATATTTCGAATAATGCCAGAGAAGTAGCATTAACTGACGAAAAAAACAATATGTATAATGTTTCGGCTCAGTTAAAAGATGTTGAAGAAACCTGCTATCTGGTAAGACAGTTAGTTTTGCAGAAAAACAGAATTTTTGAATATATTCAGAAGGTACAAAATAACCAGGATTACAAAGGTGTTGAAAAATTAGATTTTTATAAAAATGAAATTGGCTCAATAGATGCAATGGTAGATATTAATCCATACATATATAATGTTAAGGTTTATGCCAATGCAAATGTTACTGAAAAAGCTCCAAGTTTTTATAAACTTAACCGTTTGCAGCAACAGGAATGGTCAAATAGTTATGAAAATAATAAATGGGTGTTTGATTATAAGGAAAACAAGTATGGAGTAATTGGTAAAACACGACTGGCAGCTATTATAAAAAATGTTACTGATGAAACAGGAAGATTGGTTGCTGTAGTAGAAGTGTCTACGGAATTAAAAAATTTATTTTTGGACTTTGACAAAAACGATAACAATGAATTTACATGTTTTATTTCAAATAAAGGTGAAGTCTATGCTTCAGATAAAAATAAGAAAACAGTAGATGAGAATATAAATGAAGTTAAACAAATTTGTAAATCAGATAAAAATAATACAATTACAAGAAAATTTAATGGTGAAACATCAATAGTTTCTACAGTATACTCTAATTCTTTAGGTGGAACTTATGTTAGAATTGTTGGCACAAAGAAAATTGTTAATTCCTATTATAAAAGTCAGCTTCTTTATTTTATAGTTGTATTTCTATCAATGATTGTCTTTATTTTTATTGTGGCAATTTTAATAAAGAATTCTTTTTCAAGATTTAATAACCTAACAAAGGAAGTAAGTGAAATAAAAAATGGCAACATCATTAAATTAACTGAAAAGGGTAATGATGAAATATCAGAGTTAGGTAAACAAATTAATAAAATGGTATATTCTCTGGAAAAATTAAATGAAGAGAATATTGAAAGACAGTTGCTTGCCAAAAATGCAGAGATACGTTCCCTTCAGAACCAAATTAATGCACATTTTATGTATAATGTTTTGGAAACAATAAAAATGATGGCTGAAATAAAAGAAGAATATGTAATCAGTGACGCAATTACTACTTTAGGAAATATGTTTAGATATAGTATGAAATGGTCATCAGGAATGGTAGAATTAAAACAGGAAATTCTTAACATACAAAATTATTTAAGTTTAATGAATTTAAGACAGGATTACGAAATCTTTTTGTCGTTAAATGTACCGGCAGAACTTTTACATATCAAAATTCCTAAAATGTCCCTGCAGCCAATTGTTGAAAATTCTGTAAATCATGGTATCGAGGAAATGGCTGAGGACACTACAATTTACATAAAAGTTTTTAAAGAAGAAAATAATGTTATAATTGAAGTATCTGATATGGGAATTGGTATGAGTCAGGAAAAACTTAATGAATTAATTAGAAGCATTAATTCAAAAGAACAGATTTCGGATGACAAAGAACATGGAAGAGCTTTGTATAATGTTCAGCAGAGAATAAAGATGTATTTCGGAAAAGAATATGGTTTGCAGATTTTTTCTCAGGAAGGTGCTTATACAAAAGTTTCAATATGTATTCCGAATGATGAAACATTGTAATTCTTAAACAAAACTTAAGAAAAATTTTGGAAAGGTTCGGTATTAATATGAAAACACTTTTGTTAGTTGAAGACGAAAAACTAATAAGACAGGGAATCCGCTCTATGATTGAACGTTCGGGTGTAGATATTGAAGAAATTATTGAGTGTAATAACGGAGAAAAAGCATTAGAAGTTTTAAAAGACCAGCCAGTGGACGTAATGTTTACAGACATTAGAATGCCTAAAATGGACGGCATAACATTGGTAGGCGAAGTACAAAAATTGGATGAAAAACCACTTATAGCTGCAATTAGTGGCTTTGATGAGTTTGATTATGCAGTAGAAATGCTTAGAAATGGTGTTAAGGAATATATTCTAAAGCCTGTTGATAGAAACAAAATACAGGAAGTATTGGAAAAATTTGACAGTATAATAAATGAAAGAGAAAATCAGCAGAAAAAAAATAAAAAGAACGCATACAGACAACTTCAGTATATGTTATTTTATGATACTGTTACAGACGTTGAAATTGAAAATATCTGTCTCATAGTTAACCAATACATACCTTTAAGTAATTTCATTGTTTTTTGTTTCGGAAAGAAAGAAGAGGACATTGATTTAACTGTTACTAATAAGTATTATTATGTTCAGGGGCAGGAGTATTTGGATATTATTATATGTAATCCAAAATACAAAGACGAAGTCTTAAAAAAATTGGAAAATCATAATATTGGCATAAGCAATGTATATTACAATTTTATGGATGTAAGACAGGCATTTTGTGAAGCTGCTGAAATGCGTAGAACAGCATTTGAAACCTGTACACCAATTGTGGATGCTACTACATATACAGTAATGGAAAAAGAATACGGTTATGGTGTTAAGTTGATGATGCAAACAGCAAATCTTATCTGTTCAAACAAATTAAATGAAGCTTTGGAGCAGTTGGAGATATTTGTTGAAGGTGTGAAGAATAGAAAGTATCCAATAAATGAATTTCAGGAACAAATGAAGCTTATTATTTTAACTACAATGAAAGTTTACGAGAAATCATTAAAAAACAAGGAACATGAAGTTTTCGAACTTCTTGATATTTTTTCATACCAGAATATTGATGAATACATGGATGTTGTACGTGGTTGGATTAAAGGTTTTGATGAACTGGTAAGTGACAACATTGATGAGCAGAAAACAGGCTTAAAAATGCAAAAAGCCATTGAATACATAAAAGAAAATTATGCTACAGATTTGAATATGGCAGTAGTTTCAAATTATATATCAATGAATTATTCACTGTTTTCATTTAATTTCAAGCAATACACAGGTACCAATTTCGTAAATTATTTAAAGAATTTCAGAGTGGGACAGGCAAAGAAACTTTTAACAGAAACAGATATGAAGGTAAATGAAATTTCAAGAGCTGTTGGTTACGAGCATGAGAAACATTTTATGAAAACTTTTAAGAGTATAACCGGTCTTACACCATCACAGTACAGAAATAATCTAGGTTAGTCTTATAACAGGTTAATCTTATAATACGAAATAAGGACTGTAAGACATGGATAACATAAGAATTTTAACAGTTTTATGTTAGGTAGATAAAAAGGAGATATTATGAAAAAAGGAAAAAAAAAGATGCTAATAAAGATTTTATGTGTAATTATATTTTTAGTCGTAATTGGAACATTAACAGTTGTAGGAATTAATTTATACGTTACAGGTTCTGTAAAAAGCAGAATAGTTACAGTTGAAAAATGCAAGAATTTAGATGCTGACTGCATAATAGTTCTTGGAGCAGGAATCAGAAAAGACGGTAGTCCTACATGGATTTTAGAAGACAGAATTATTGTGGGAGACCAATTATACAAAAATGGTGCCGCATCAAAAATCATTATGTCAGGCGACCATGGCAGAGCCAACCATGATGAAGTCAATACAATGAAAGACTATGCAATTAATGAAAATGTACCATCTGAAGATATTTTTATGGATCACGCAGGCTTTGAGACTTATGATACAATGTACAGAGCCAAAAATGTTTTTGGAGCAAAAAAAATTGTTATAGTAACTCAAAAATATCATCTATACAGAGCACTCTATATTGCAAAGAAAGTTGGGTTGGATGCTTATGGTGTACCATGCGATTTAAGAAAATATAGCAAGAAAATGACTTATTGGCGATTTAGAGAGTGTTTTGCCAGAGTTAAATCATTTGGTAAATGCATTACAAAGCCTACTTCTAAATATTTAGGAGACAAAATAGATTTAACAGGCAGTGGCGATGTGACAAACGACAAATAATAATATATACAATTAATATTATTGGTAAAACAAAAATAGGGACAGGGAGATTATTATGGACAAGAAATCAATTAATGAATTAAGAAGAAGACTTAAAAAAGACGGTTGTACCTTTACAAAAATATGCGGCTGCTACATTGACGATAACAAAAATAAAGTAACTAATTTGGACGAAATATTTTTAAATCTTGAAGATGAAGAATACTTTAAATATTTAGAAATTGCAAAAAAAGTTTTGTCAACAAACGTGGGAAATAATATCTTAGAACTTAATTTTCCATTAGAAGAAGAAAAGCCGGGTGGCCATCAGCAGTTTCTTTTAGGACTAAAGAAAAGTGGTTTGAAGGATCAGGGATTCTTGATACTTTTTACGATATGGTAATTGAAAAATACAATTCTCTTGGCAATTACTTAATTTTATTGTTCCATGACGTATACGATGTTATGACAAAAACAACAGATAACAATAAACTTGATGAGTCAGAAGAAGTTTACGAATATATAATTTGTGCCATTTGCCCTATGGTTTTATCAAAGCCGGGACTTGGCTATAAAAGGATAAAAATAAAATAAGCACATTAAATCGTGAGTGGTTTGTGGGAATGCCTGAAACAGGTTTTGTTTTCCCTGCATTTATTGATAGAAGCAGTGATATTCACTCAGTTTTAATGTATACTGCCGACTCAAAAAATGTTCATACAGAGATGATTGAAGATATTCTTGGTTGTAGAGAAAAATTAACATATGCTCAACAACAGGACGTTCTAACAGACATGGTACTTGAAGTTACAGGCGAGGATATGGTAAAAGATGTAATGGATACTGTAAACATTGAACTTGCTCAAGTTTCAGATGAAAATCCTGAATCTTACGTGTCAAAAGAACATATAAAAAGTGCTTTAGAACATGCAGGCATTGCAGAAAACAAAGCTGTAAACATTGGTGATCAATATATGTCATCAATTAATACAGAAGAAGTTCCATTAATCGGCGATATTGTTCCAAACAAAGCACAAAAAATTGTTAAGGATAATAATGAAAAAGAGCTTCTCAAAGAAGAAATTAAAGATTTAAATAGAAAAATTGCCTCAATAGAGGAGACAAATGATAACAATGAACAATTGACTGTTGATGAAGGTGAAATAATAATCACTGTTAATTCAGAAAAGAAAGAGTTAATTCGAAGAGAAAACATTGACGGCGTTAATTGTGTGGTTATTCCGGTTTCGGAATCTGACCATGTAAAAATAAATTAATTAAAGGAGGAAGTTATATGAAAAAACGTATAACAAAAATTGCAGCATTATTATTAGCTGTAATTATGGTATTTACAGGCTGTGCACAGGTTGATGTAAACATGAAACTTAATTCAAACGGTACAGGTAATGCAGAAATGCTAATCACAATTAATAAGTCACAGGCAAATGAAACACTTAAAAAGATGGGAGTAACTGATGCTGAAATTAATGATTTTTGGAGAGAATATCAAAATCAGCTTAAAGAAAATACCGCATCAGCAATGTAACATATAGTGAGGAAGTTATTGATGGAAAATCTTACATAAAACTTCAGAATAAGCAAACATTAAGAAAAGGCAAGCTGACTGTTGATTATGGTGCAGGTCCAAACAGTTATTTATCAACTGAAACAGTTTATCAGTTAATTAAACCTGAAACTGTAGACAGTGCTGCGGATTTATCTGCAGTAAACACAGATGATATTGAAATGAATATTACATTTACTTTCCCAAAAGAAATTGTATCAACTAACGGTACATTATCTGCAGATAAGAAAACAGTATCATATAAGGTGGCATTAGACAAAACAACAGAACTTTTTGCTACAACAAATAAAAATGAAACAATGGCAAGTGTTAAAGCAAAAATTAAGAAGGCAAACACAATTGCAAATACAAAAATAACTAAAACAAAAGTTAAGAAAACTTCAGCTAAGGCAAAGACTACATCGGCTACAATTAAATTCAAGAAAGTAAGTGATGCAGTTTCTTATGAAGTTCAGTGTTCAACAAGTAAAAAGTTTACAAAGGCAAAAACTTTAACTACAAAGAAAACTTCTTATACAGTTAAGAAGCTTAAAAAAGGCAAGAAATATTATGTAAGAGTTAGAGCTAAGAAGTTGAATCTTATTGAAGATGATGTTTACAGTAAGTGGGTGAAAAGTCTTTTAAGGTTAAGGCAAATAAAAAAGCAAAAAAATAAGTAAAAAACAACATGAAAAAGTTTGACAAGTAAATTAGTGTATGCTATTATACTATGGTATGCCGCTCAGTGTGGTTATAAGTATTGCTTTTGCAATCACCGAAACTGGCGAGTAATGAGTAATAGGAGGTGCCCATAATGTACGCAATTATAGCAACAGGTGGTAAACAGTACAAAGTTTCAGAAGGCGAAACTATCAAGGTAGAAAAGCTTGGTGCTGAAGCTGGTTCTAAGTTTACTTTTGATCAGGTTCTTTATGTTGACGGTAAAGTTGGAAATCCAACAGTTGAAGGAGCTACAGTTGAAGCTACAGTAGTTGGAGATGGTAAGGCTAAGAAAGTTATCGTTTACAAGTATAAGAGAAAAACTGGTTATCATAAAAAGAATGGTCATAGACAGCAGTATACAGCAGTTACAATCGACAAGATTAACGCTTAATCAGGTGGTTTTATGACAAGAATAACCATTTATTGCAGAGACAATACATACATTGGCTTTTGTATGGAAGGACATTCCGGATATGCAGATGCAGGAGAAGATATTGTTTGTGCAGGACTATCAGTTCTCGCTATTAATTTTGTGAATTCAATTGAACAGTTAACATCAGATGAATATACTCAGTTTGAGCATGAAGACGATGGTATAATAGATTTTGAATTTTCCAATAATATTAGTAAAGAAGCTGAACTTTTAATAAAGTCTTTAGTTTTAGGACTAGAGCAGTTAGAGAAAGAATACAAAGATTTTATAACATTAGATTATAAGGAGGTATAGCTATGATGAAGATGAACCTTCAGTTCTTCGCTCATAAAAAAGGTATGGGTTCTACAAAGAACGGTAGAGACTCAGAATCAAAGAGACTTGGCGCTAAGAGAGCAGACGGACAGTTTGTTAAGGCTGGAAACATTCTCTATAGACAGCGTGGAACAAAGATTCACCCAGGCGTAAATGTTGGACGTGGTGGTGACGATACATTATTTGCTACTTCAGACGGAATCGTAAGATTTGAAAGAAAAGGTAGAGACAGAAAGCAGGTTTCTGTATACCCTGTAGCTGAATAATTAAACACAGACACTATTAGGCTTCAAGTCAGTTTTGATTTGAAGCCTATTTTAACATTAAAAGGTAACTCATTATTTATATTAACAATACAATCGTGGAGGATTATTATGTTTGCAGATTTTGCAAAAATTTTCATACAGTCAGGAAAAGGTGGAGATGGACATGTATCTTTCAGACGTGAAATATATGTTCCAAATGGTGGTCCTAATGGCGGAGACGGTGGAAAAGGCGGAGACGTTATTTTTCAGGTAGATAAAGGACTTAACACTTTATATGAATTTAGACATAAACATAATTTTAAAGCAGAGCCGGGACAGGAAGGTGGCAAGCAGAACAAAACAGGAAAAAACGGTGCAGACCTTATTATAAAAGTTCCTGAAGGAACAATTGTCAGAGAAGAAGAAACAGGAAAAATCGTAGCAGATATGAGTGGTGATAATCAGAGAATGATTATCTTAAAAGGTGGTCGCGGTGGTAAAGGAAACCAGCATTATGCAACAGCAACAATGCAGGCACCACAGTATGCACAGCCTGGACAAAAGAGCATGGAATTAAATGTTACACTTGAACTTAAAAGTATTGCAGACGTTGGTCTTGTAGGATTTCCAAATGTTGGTAAATCGACTTTGCTTTCAAGAGTGACAAATGCAGATCCAAAGATTGCCAATTATCATTTTACAACATTAAATCCAAACCTTGGTGTTGTAGATTTAGATGGTGGAAAAGGATTTGTTATTGCTGATATACCAGGACTTATTGAAGGTGCTTCAGAAGGTGTCGGGCTGGGACATCAGTTTTTAAAACATATTGAAAGAACAAAAGTTATTATTCATATGATTGATGCAGCCTCAGTAGAAGGTAGAGACCCAATAGCTGATATTAAGGCAATTAATAATGAATTAGAAAAATATAATCCTGATTTATTAAAAAGACCACAGGTTATTGCAGCTAACAAAATTGATGCAATTTATGGTGATACAAATGAAGTAATCGACAAAATTAAAGCTGAATTTGAACCTGATATTAAGGTTTATCCTATATCGGCAGTTAGTGGTAAAGGCTTAAAAGAACTTCTTTTCTATGTAAGAAGTTTATTGGATCAGTTTGATGATGCACCTGTTGTATACCAACAGGAATATAATCCTGAAGACTACATTATTACATCAGAATTACCATACACAGTTGAAAAAGTTGAAGATGGTTTATATGCTGTTGAAGGACCAAAAATCGAAAGAATGCTTGGTTATACTAACCTTGAGTCTGAAAAAGGCTTCTTGTTCTTCCAGAAATTTATGAAGGACAATGGTATTCTTGAACAGTTAGAAGAATTAGGAATTGAAGAAGGTGACACAGTTAAGTTATACGGTCACCAGTTTGAATATTACAAGTAAGGAGTAGATTATGAATAGCAAACAAAGAGCTTATTTACGAAAAATCTCTGCTACAATCGATCCAATTTTTCAGGTTGGAAAATCTGCTGTAACACCTGAAATTACAGCAGCAATTGATGAAGCATTAGAGAAACGTGAAATTATAAAGTTAAATGTTTTGAAAAACTGCTTATATGAACCAAAGAACATTGCAGAGGTTATTGCTGACAGAACCCGTTCTACAGTTGTTCATGTAATCGGAAGAAAAATTGTCTTATATAGACCTGCAAAGGATGAAAAAGACAGAAAGATTATTCTTCCATAAGTTTAGTGGAGTTATTATGAAAATAGGAATTTTAGGTGGTACATTTGATCCCATTCATAAGGCACATATATATATGGCAAAAGAAACTTTAAAACAGCTTAAGTTAGATAAAGTATATATCATGCCTTCACCATGTCCACCACACAAAAATACAAAAAATATTACATCAGATTTTCATCGTGTAAACATGATTAAGTTGGCGGTAGCTAATGAAAAAAATGTTGAGTTTTTTGACTACGAGTTAAAGAACCACTTAAGTTACACAGCTGACACTTTAACCAAACTAAAATCAGAGCATAAAGAAGATGATCTTTATTTTATAATTGGCGGCGATTCTGCTGCAACTTTTACTAGCTGGTATCAGCCAGCTGTGATTCTAAAAAATGCCAATTTGGTTATTGTTAATAGAAAGGATGAAAATCAATTTAATATAGAAAGTATAGTTGAAAAGATTAAAGAAGAAGTGGCTGCTAATGTTTATTTACTTAATGTTAAGGAGTCTGATATTTCATCCAGTGATATACGAACACATAAAATAGAAGCTGCAAAAGATTTATTGCCTAAAGGTGTATATGAGTATATTGTAGAAAATAATCTCTATACAGATGGAAATATAAATAAGGCATGGTCTCTTAGCAAAATTAAGGCAGATTTGAAAAATGTCTTAAACAAACACAGATATGAACATACTTTAGGTGTGGCAGAAACAGCAAAGAAAATGGCAGAAGCCTTTAACGTTAATCCAAATACAGCGTATTTAGCGGTATATTACATGACTGTGCTAAATACTATTCAGATTCACAGTTACTTAAATGTTGTAAGGATAACAATATTTAGTGACAGACTGTGAAGAAAAAGCACCATATCTTCTGCATGGAAAAGTTGGCGCTTTTATTGCAAAAACAAAATATGGTATAGTAGATGAGAATGTTTTAAATGCTGTTATTTGGCATACTACCGGTAAGGAAAACATGTCTGATTTAGAAAAAATAATTTTCTGTGCTGACTATATTGAACCAGGTAGAATTGTGCAGCCTAATTTAGAATATCTAAGAAGCATTTCGCTTCAAAATTTAGATTTGCTGACTTATAGTATTTTAAAAGATACATTGGATTATTTGAAAAGTAAAAATCAAATTATTGACAGCTACACGCAGAAAGCATTTGACTACTATAAAAACAAATTAGGAGAATAAAATGGAATCAAGAGAATTAGCAAAAATTGCATATAATGCATTAGATGAGAAAAAGGGAATTAATATTTCAATTATTGATATTTCAGAAATTTCAACTTTAGCTGATTATTTCATTATTGCAGGTGGTAATAACGAAAATCAGGTTAAGGCATTAGCTAACAGCGTTGAAGAAGAAATGTATAAAGTTGACTGCAAGCCAAAACATATTGAAGGTTTTGATAACGCTAATTGGATATTAATGGATTTTAGTGATATTATTGTTCATGTTTTTAATGAAGAAGACCGATTATTCTATGATTTAGAAAGAATCTGGCGTGATGGAAAACATTTGGAAGTTACAGATTTATAAAATTATCTATAGAAATTTAGATAACGTTTCTTTTATAATATAGGTTTATAAAATTATATTAATAATTAGATAGTTTAAAATTTAAGATATTGTATTTTTAACGTTAGATATATTTGTTTATATAATTTTCAGTATATTATTGTATTTATTATGAGGTAAAAATATGTGGGCATATGAAAGTGTTTTTTATCAAATATATCCTTTAGGATTTTGTGGTGCACCTTTTGAAAATGATGGCAACTTACAGCATCGTATTAAAAAAATACATGACTGGATTCCACACATAAAGAAAGTTGGTGCAAATGCAATTTATTTTTCTCCGCTATTTGAGTCAGATACTCATGGATATAATACAAGAGATTACAAAAAGATAGATGTAAGATTAGGCACAAATGAAGATTTTAAAGCGTTGTGTGAGGATTTACACAATAATGGCATAAAAGTTGTTTTAGACGGTGTTTTTAATCATGTGGGACGTGGATTTGAACCATTTATGGATGTATGTAAGAATAGAGAAAATTCACCATACTTAAACTGGTTTCACATAGACTTAAACGGCAATTCCAACTATAATGACGGCCTATGGTATGAAGGTTGGGAAGGCAACTATGATTTAGTTAAATTAAATCTTCAAAATAACGATGTTGTGGAATATTTATTAGATGCTGTTTCTTTTTGGATAAATGAATTTGGCATAGATGGCATCAGATTAGATGTTGCATATTGCCTTGACTTTGATTTCTTAAGAAGATTAAGACGACATGTTGATTCTTTAAAAGAAGATTTCTTTTTAGTTGGAGAAATGTTCATGGTGACTATAACCAGAGAATGAATGATGAAATGCTTAATTCAGCAACAAATTATGAATGTTATAAAGGTCTTTATTCAAGTTTTAACAGTATGAATATGTTTGAGATTAATCATTCATTGCTACGTCAGTTTGGACCTGAGCAATGGACATTGTATAAAGGAAAACATTTATTGTCTTTTGTGGACAATCACGATGTTACAAGAGTTGCAAGCATTCTGACAAATGAAAAACATTTACCACTTATATATGCCTTAATGTTTGGCATGCCGGGGATACCATGTGTTTATTATGGCAGCGAATGGGGAACAAAGGCAGATAAGTCTCAGGGAGATCCTGCACTTAGACTTTCATTTGACCAACCGGAATTTAATGAACTTACACAATTTATCAGTAATTTAAGTGCAGCAAAGAAAAACAGTGTTGGCTTAAATTATGGTGATTTTACATCAGTGCTTTTAACAAATAAACAGTGTATTTTTAAGCGCGCTACTGAAAATGA
>ERZ859980.1023-NODE-1023-length-13171-cov-1.456008_pt1 | contig 13171 bp, 11 predicted proteins | sample MGYA00509984_ERZ859980 | MGnify/ENA primary metagenome ERZ859980 (study PRJEB30046, sample SAMN00715173) | human gut metagenome | study: EMG produced TPA metagenomics assembly of the A metagenome-wide association study of gut microbiota in type 2... | reverse complement strand
AGCAAGCAGCTCCGCAAACACGACCAGAAATGGGAGTTTGTCTATCTCCATTTCAGCAACTTCGTTCATGGCAAGTGTACCTTTGAGGAGATTGACATCGACCTCTGCAACAAGTTTCGGGAATATTTGCTCACGGCCAAGAAGCTGAGACGTAACGGCCCTATCACACGGAACTCCGCATCGGGATATTGGTCAACCTTCAGAGGATTCCTGAAAATCCTTTATCGCAATGGGATGATAAAGACCAACGTCAATGATTTCTTGGATAAGATTGAAACGGAGGATGTAGTCAAAGAATATCTCTCCGTAGAAGAACTGTACAAACTGGCTGAAACTCCGTGCAAGAAACCCATCTTAAAGGTAGCATCGCTGTTTTCGTGTATGACCAGTTTGCGTATCAGTGATTTCTCGCTTTGTGTTGGGAAGACATCGTGGATTACTCTGCCGAAGGAAAATGCGTACATATCGTTACGCAGAAGAACAAGGCGGAAGACATCATCCCCATCAGCGAGGAAGCCTTGAACTGATAGGCTACAGTTCCGAAAAGAAAGGGCTGGTATTCAAGGGGCTGATGCGTAGCTGGACGCAGATACTGATGAAAGAGTGGATTCGTTCTGCCGGAATTACCAAGAACATCACATTCCACTCATACCGGAGAACATTCGCCACACTGCAAGCTGCCGCAGGAACGGACATCCGTACCATTCAGAGCATTATGGCGCACAAGAGCATTACCACCACTCAGCGGTATATCAAAGTAGTGGATGCAAACAAACGGGAAGCCAGTAAGAAAATCACCCTGACACGGAAAGGCTAACAAGCGTTTTGTCCCCCATTTATACGGATATAGTATGATTTTTAGTCTGAAATCATACTATATCCGTTATTTTTTATCAAAATTGAACGATTTATCATCACCAATTATAAGTGTCTGGAATACGGTACATAACTTTGCTGCATAATCATTCCAAACTCTTACAGTATATGACAAATAAAACTCAAATTCGTACTCAAAGGATAAGTTTCGTTCTTGCGCTGTCGGTAATCACCTATACTGCGATAGACACTTATCTTTTCGCCTGTCACGAGATCAATATCATGAAGATAACAACTCCGGTAATACTCGGACTTGTAACAACAATTTTATTATGCGGTCTGTTACAACGATCTTTCTATAAATGGCTGACGAAGAATCCAATCGATTTTTCTTTTGGTTGGAAATCTCCGCTTGTTTTTGACTCTGATTTCGAGATAAAAGACGATTGTGCAAATGAAGTTCAAACCATTGAACAGCCAAACAACTCAGTTGTAGATAGTTATGATATTCTGTTGGAGAATATCAAAAAGAAAGAAGCAGAAAGACAAGTAGAAGTCATGAATGCTATTCGTGAATATGTAACTATTAAAACCGCTCCCTATCTGTCTAAAGAAGCTATTGCAATCCTCATTTCCAATATAGAATATATGGCTTGTGGTAGATATGACTTATACAAACCTATTCGCTCCAATATAGATAATCCGTTGAACCTCCAGGGCTACGCCATTTGGCATGGAACATCGGTGAACGTTTGGGGATATCTCTACTTCAAAGAGCAACTTTTATAAAAGCTTCGTTTCCTCATGAACTAACAAATGCAACCATTGAATATCTAAAACTTAATTTACGCGATAATGTTTCAAGCCAGATTCCCATTGATGTACCCGATAAAGGCGACTATCGCTTCCATTTGGATGCAGATAATGATGACTCGCAATAAAAAACGTATGCAGATGAAATAATTAATCCGGTCTGTATTGTTCTGCAAGGTTTCATTGAGTTGGTTTGCAGCATGTTAAACGATTAAAACAGTTTTAAAATGAAGCAAGAAGAACTGACATTCAATGACCTGCCGGCAGTGGTAGGCGAACTATGCAACCGAATTGCAAGCATGGAAAATCTGCTAACGGAAAAACTTTCCAAGCAGCACGAAGTCAAAGAGAACACACACGTACCCATGACCGTGCAGGAGGCTTGCGCCTATCTCAAAATGCCGTTATCGACCTTCTATTACAAGGTCAAAAAGGACGACATTCCGGTTATCAAACAAGGGAAACATCTCTACATCTATCGGGACGAATTAGACAAATGGCTGGAATCCTCCCGAAAGAATCCGGCTCCGCAGAGTTTCGAGGAAGAGAATGAAGCTGTACTCGCTTCTCATCGCCGTAAACCGAACACTAAAAACTGGGAATGATTAAGAAGTCGGACAATACGATTCCTTCACGTGAGGAGTTGGCGGCTTACATCGAAGAATCAGCCGTGAGCGTGACGAATACCTACGAACAGTCGCCGGTGGTTCTGATGGTGGATGATGCTGTCATCGGCACATTGGGGAACTTCAGTGCTTCCATCGGAAAAGCCAAAAGCAAGAAAACTTTCAACGTATCTGCCATTGTCGCATCAGCATTGAGTGGCAGCACCGTGCTACATTACCGTTCCATGTTCCCTGAAAATAAGCGGAAGATTCTGTATATCGACACGGAACAGGGACAACATCATTGCCAGCAGGTACTGAAGCGCATCTTGCGTTTAGCGGAACTGCCGGACGACGAGAAACCGGATAATCTGCTCATGCTGTTTCTGCGTAAGTTCGCCCCAAAGATACGTATGTTGATAGTCGAAGAAACTATCGGCACCATACCGAATTTGGGACTGGTCATCGTAGATGGCATTCGCGACTTCCTTTATGACATCAATTCATCCAGTGAATCCACCGACATCATCTCCAAATTCATGCAGTGGACGGACGACAGGCAGATTCATATCCACACCGTCCTGCATCAGAACAAGAATGATGAACACGCACGTGGGCACATTGGCACGGAGCTCAACAACAAGGCGGAAACTATCATGCAGGTCGAGGTAGATAAAGAAGACAAGAACATAAGCGTGGTCGAAGCCGTGCATATCCGTGACCGGGAGTTTGAGCCTTTCGCTTTCCGCATAAACGAGGAAGTGTTGCCTGAAGCGGTAGAGTCTTATCTGCCCAAAGAAAAGAAGGTCGGGCGACCAATCAAAGAGCCGTTCGATCCGTACAGGGAAATTTCGGAGAGTGTACATCGCGCTGCATTGGATGCCGCTTTTGCCAATGGCAACATCGGCAGTTACGATGGGTATCTGGAACGCTTGAAAGAGGGTTACGGATTGCAGAATGTAAAACTTGGCCACAACAAGGCGGTCAAGGTAGCTACATTTCTCAATAACAAGCGAATGGTCATAAAAGAAGGGAAAGGGTATGCCTTCAATCCTGAATACCATTACTGAGTTCAACTTTACTTTAATGTCGGGGCGTATATATAAGAATAAAGCAAAGTCGGCAGGAGAACACAATGTAAGAGGCTCATACTCTCCCCTCTTTTAGAGACTCATATCATCTTAGATTTCCTGTCCGAATGCCAGTTCACTATACACATCCGATATGGCGTATCGGGAAGCATCAACAGGTAACTGTTGCGAGATATGCCAAGGTATAACCTCACTGCGTTACGGTTCTACATTGACGCTCTCGCAAGCTCGCACCTATTCAACCATTATAACAACGATTCAAATGAAAGAAGATATTGAAAAAACATCGGACTCCTCGAAAGAGACCAGAAGCGTCTTCATCGGGGCAAAAGTCACTCCTACTCAGAAGGAGCATATAAAATCACTGGCCACAAAATGCGGCATGACCATAAGCGATTACCTATTGTCGTGTGCGTATAACTTCAAGCCCAAAGCGAGGCTCACGAAAGAAGAGGCGGCACTGTTGCAGAATCTGGACGATTGTCGGTCTGACCTCGTAAAACACACCTCTGCACTACACGGAATGTCCACAAAGCAGCGCATGGTAATGTTCAATCAGATTCCGTTCATGGTCGGCTGGCTCAAGGAGCTTGGCAATGTAGCCGAAAGCGTCCGCCAGTTCCTGAATGCAGTAAAAGAGAAGAACAAAATTCGTCTAACCCTCAATCTGAAGAAGAATGATTGCAAAAGCCAAAGCCATATCGCACGGAATAAACGATATCCGCTACACTACCGGCGAATCACAGCACAAGAAACATCCGGAAAAAATCTATCGGGTATTGGACAATCTGTTGCCCTCCGAACCGGACGCTATGGGGATATGGAACTCCATGCAGTTGACCCTATCCCAACACCGGCCGATAAAGAACTCCGTTATCAGAATCGAGCTGAGTCCATCGCCCGAACATACCCAGTTTTATGACATTGAGGACTGGCAAAAGCTCTGGCACGACTTTGCCGAGGAGTTCGACAAGCAAGTGATTACCGGCAAGGATGGAAAAGTCCGTTCCTACCAAACGAATTTGGCTAACAGCAAATACTCGGTTTGGCTGCATACGGAATCCAAAGGTGAAGTTCCCCACCTCCATGCTGCAGTCTGCCGTTTGGATGAAGATGGCAATATAATAATGACCATAACATTCATCTTCGGGCGCAACGTGCAGCCGAGCGAGTGGCAAGGAAACGCGGCTGGACGACTGCTGCACAAATCCGAAATCGCAACATTCCACAAGTGAACCGGGACTGCATGGAGGTGGGGAAAACGATGCAATCATGGTCATGGGATGAATATAAGAATGCTCTTGCACGGAAAGGCTATGTCGTACATGAACGAGAGGACAAGCAAGGTATTCTCCGTGGTTATGCACTCGTGCATGGGAACACCAAATACAAGGCTTCAGAACTGGGAGTCGGCAGAAATCTTATGATTTCAAAACTTCCTGCGACATGGAAGAAACAGCACCACCAGCCGATCACAACCATTAGGGATAATACTATCCAAGTCGTCCAGCAGTCAGCAGAGCATAAGGTTGCTCCGATTGACTATTCCCAATATCGTGCAGAGCGTTCGGATATGATTCCCTATACCCTTACGCATGAAGGCAAGGAGCACCGATTCTATATTCCGGGGAAAGTGCTTGACTGTTTCAATGACGAGTTCGATTACAGGTTTGTCACCAATAGTCAAGAGCTTACCGATATAGCGGTAGCTATTTTTGTCGGGCTGCTTGATACGCCGAATGTAGCAGGCGGAGGTGGCGGAGGTTCGCAAAGCGACCTTCCGTGGAGAAACAAGGACGAGGACGATTTACAATGGGCTCGCAGATGCGCTCGTGCTGCCAGTCGTTCGTTAGGGAAGAAACCGAAAACAGGACTAAAACGATAAGCCTATGAAGCCAAACATGAAAAAGAAATTCGATTTTTCCGCAGAAATGAGTGAAGTGGAATCCATAAAAACCACTCCCCAAAATGAATATCTGGAAGAAGAAAAACGGTTACTCGATATAAATGCCAAGGAACTTTCCAGCCTGAATGACAATGTATATAAGCTAAGAACAGAAGTTGAAAATCTGTCCGGCTCTGTACGAGAGTGCAAACCTATCATTTCTGAAGAAATGCAGAAGTTGGCAGTTGAATTTGGAGCAACACTTCTCTGCAATTTTCTTGGTCAGATTGAAAGCAAATGCAAGGAAGCCGAGCGGAGAATAAAGAAAGCCGACAATGTTATCCATATCCCGGCTACCGCATTCTACATTTTGATTATCATTGTAGTCGCTCTGTCTTCTTTTTTCGTGTGCATGATAGTGGCTAATGCAGAGATTTTGCATTCCGGATTGATTTGGAAGGCTGTTATTGGTTGTATTCTTATGGCTGTTTTGGGGATTGGTATAGCTGTAGTTATACAGAAGTTTTCGGATAGATACAAATAAACGAAAAGTCTCAATTGGATAGGGATTGCTATCGGTTGAGACTTTATTCTGTATTGTGTCAAAAGCTAACTTTTACTCCCCTTGCTCTAACACCCCTCTGATTTGCTTATCAAAATCAGAATCAATCGGTTGAGTAAGATTAAAAATATCATATTCCTGTTCCGCCTTGTCTTTTGCCTGAACAGCAGAAATACGTCCTTTATCTGGCAAAATCTGATAATCCATAAATGAAAGGAACTTAGTTACACTTTCAGAGAATTGCTCCATATTAAAAGTATTCCGACGTCTAATAAGGTTTTCAATATATTCGAAAAATGCAGATACAGCAAGTTCCAATTCCTTTATCTTTTTCTCTGGCAAATAGTTCTTTGCAACAGTAACATCCGATTTTAAGATACGTCCATTGGGAGAGTTCTTCCAAGTAGTCAAACCCATATGCTCTTTGGTATGATCCGCATTGTGATACACAATTTCGGCTGCCGTCTGCCCTGTAATTGCATAATGAAACCGACTCTGAATCATCGCATAGAAATCGTGTGTAGTTGGCGAGTCTTTGTCATAGTCAATGCTACACTCAGCATATATATCCGTAATCTTCTGCCATATCCTACGCTCACTAGCACGGATGGAACGTATCCGTTCAAGCAACTCCTGAAAATAATCCTGCCCAAACACCGTTTCCCCTTGCTTCAAACGGTCATCATTAAGAACAAACCCTTTTTTAATGTATTCATTCAGGATTTTCGTAGTCCATTGACGGAAACGAGTAGCTTGTAGTGAATTTACACGATAACCAACCGCGATAACAACATCAAGATTATAAAATTGTGTGTTATATATCTTGCCATCCTCGGCAGTATGTGTAAATTTTGCACATACTGAATCCTGCTGTAACTCAGCTGACTCAAATATATTTTTGAGATGCTTGGAAACAACCGTTCTATCCACGCCAAAAAGTTGAGCCATCGCCTTTTGGGTACACCAAAGGGTTTCATCCCTGATGATTACCTATACCTTGCCTTCCTTTTCCGGAAAATTGTATAATATGAATTGAATATCTTGTGACATAATTAGAAATAGCTATATACTTCAACTTTAATCTTATAAAATTCAAAATATCAGACTGTTATAGTTTTATTTATTTCAGATTTATCAAATGCCGTAAATTTCAGTAAAAGCCCCTCTTTGTGCAATGTTCCAACTATACAGTTCATAGAAAAGCGACTTGTCGTTGCTGATAATGTCTTTATTATTGTAAATGCTTTTTTTGATGATTCTGTAGTGACTATAATAACACCACCACGCATTGTTTTCATAGTAGTAAGTAACATCTTATTTTGGTTTCGAGCATTCACTATAAAGAATCCATTTTCATTCTCCTCAATAAAATATTTCCCAGAACTAAAACTCTTGCTTCTAATTGCAAAATGATGAGTTTTGTTATTTTCTTGGGTGGAAATATCTTTAATTTGGATGATTGGTGTATCTGATGAAGAATCTTTTACGTCAAGTTCTACTGTTTGAGGCATTTCCAAATCTTGTATAAGAATCATTTCATCATCACCTTCACTCAAGTCGGTTTCAACATATTCTCTTATATTACCATTATTACGAGAATATCTCTTTGAGGATGAGTATTCTCTACTCTCTCCATAGAAATATGATTCCCAATTGCGCACCTCGTCAGGCAATCCGAACCTAGAGTACATGCCAACATTGTCAAGTATTATACATCGTTTATCGCCATTTTTTCTCAAACCTCTTCCAACTTGTTGTATATATTTAACTAATGATTTTGTAGGTCTTGCTAGTTGGATAAACTCTATGTCAGGGCAGTCAAAACCTTCGGAGAAAATATCAACATTCACAATGATATCGATCTCACCATTTTTGAAAGCATTTATAACAGCCTCTCTAACTTTTGCCGGAGTCTTACTGTCAATATTCTCAATCAATACACCATGACTTTGGTATTGAGAACATATGTGTTCACTATGCTCTCTAGAGATACTATAAATAATTCCTTTCTTGCCCAAAGCATTCTTTGCATAGCTATCATAAAGTTGTGCTCTAATTTTTAAAGTATCACATACTTCAGCCAACGCACTATTCTTGTAGTCACCTTCTATGTCAAATTCTCTAATAGAATCAATAGACTTGAGCAATTCAGAACTTATAGGAATAGAATAATATTGATATGTTGCCAACCATCCTTTTTGTATAAACTCCTTAATTGACATTGATGGAATATATGCATCAAATATTTGCGCAAAGCCACTATTATTCATCCTCCACGGAGTTGCTGTTACTCCTAATTTTTTAGCATCTGGACAAAATTCCCATAATTTCTGATATGAACTCGCGACTGCATGATGAGCTTCGTCAATGATTATAAAATCAAATTTAAGGTCTTCAATCAAGCATTGATTGGCAGGATGCGTGATAGTTTGAATTGATGCCACTTGTATCGCCTGTGTCAAATCACGTTTATCCTTCATGGTACCAGCTAACACACCATGCTTAATACGATATTTATCAAGACTACGAGAACTCTGCTCTATCAACTCACTACGATGAGCGATTATCAAAATACGAAAATTAATATTATGTCTTAATCCCCAAATATTTATATCTCGAATGATTGATGTGAATAATCGAGTCTTACCCGTACCCGTGGGCATTTGGTATAGGATATTGTCAAAAAGATTCCACTTGTCAAATATATCTTCTTTGGCAAGTTGCTGATAATCACGCAATGTGATATCATTTTGACAAAACTCATTATAATCAATCATTCGAACTCCTCAGTTGGTACTAAACTTTGCAATATTGACTTCATTTCATTTACTTCAGCTTGAGACAAAGCTCGCCCTTTGGTAGTTGTCCAAGCCTTACTATATGAAATAAGGTCATTTATCCATTTAAGTTTGTCTGTCTTTGTCTTAAATGAATCAGATACTGGTATTGCAAATTCTTTCTCGAATGTAACAAACGAGTCATCATCTTTCTTTATACTCCAATTACTTTCAATAATTTCTTTATAGTCCTGCAAATTCATAAGATCTGTCCAATCTTGGTTGTCAATATCTTCATTGTCATCATACGCTGGAAGCATCTACCTTTTACCTTCATTACTTTATTCTCCCAAGTCTCACCATAGAGTTCCTCTAACTTATTTAAGATGCGAACTTTTATATGCTTCTCAATTTGCCTTCCACACTCCTTTCCATCTTCCTGTAGTCCTTTATCTTGTTTCTCCAGCCAAGCTTCCAAACCATGAGGATTATATTCGGGAATTTGTTTATGAATAGCATTTTGATACATTCCCAACCACAGAGTATCCGCTCCCTGCCCCTTAATTAATCGAATTTGAGTCTGATCATCTATAGGCATATTACATAAATAATTGATCAACACATCAAAATACGGAGCCATTGAGTCAACCTGTTCTTTTGTGCTTGATTTTTGTGACAACCTGTTACACTGAATCAAGTGTTCATTCAACGATGCAATTAATGATACAAAAGCATATGTACCACGATTGCTTTCAATGAATGTTTCATATTCTTCTTTATGCTCATCAATCATTTTGTAATAAACATGAGCATAACAATCTTTTATCAAATTGGATATTCGTTTTTGAGCATCCAACATCGCTTTATTGTGTTCTACGCAATTAGTGTTATATAGACATACATCCGTATGATCTGTAAATTCTTTTTTTGTAGCTTTAGGTAATAACGAAGATTTGGATAATGCTGTATCAAATGGTTTTAATTGGAGTTTTGCCGTGTCTTCACCTATCGCTATTTTACGCGCTAAAACACTACTATTGTCTCTACCAAGCTGTTTTATGATAGATGAGCGCAACGCTTTTAAACGAGAATCCAAATGTGGTGATTCCCAATTCAAATCCTCATTTAAGTCTAATCGTAAACTTGGACTGACGGCTTTTTGATGTTCGTTTATGTCCATAAAAATTCGAAGCTGTTCATCTGATGGTAAACCATCGAAAGCAACAACGGGAATTGTATTAGTGTCTTTATATTTAGAACCGGCATAACCATATACACGATGCTGTCCATCAATTATATATGCAATACAATAGGCATTAGGAATCGTGAGATATCCCAATTTTGTTCTCGTGTCATCAGAGCCCCCTGAAGCTAAATCAAATTGAATCCTATTTTTTCTTTCAGAGTTGTCGAAATTTATAATGACAGAGTTGGGGAAGTAACCATTCTTCTTGTCAATAAACTCTCTTATACCCTTTAATCGGGAAGGAACAAGTAACCTCTGATATGTTGGCATCGTAATCTGTGTATTAACCCTTGTTCGATGCAACACAAAGCCTATCTTAAGGAGTGTCGCAGGCTCAATAGATAGCATATAATAAGTATGACCTCCCATTGTGCCTTTTAATGCGGGGATACGGATTTTATCACTATTGATACGCTCGTGTCGAAACATCAAGCCATAGAACTGATAAATAACCGTTGACCTATATGATTTTATAAGACTATTTACATAGTCATATGTATTATCAGTAAATTGGAATATCTTGTTTTCTGCCAATCGCTTCTCATCCTCGCAACCCTCGGCAAACGTGTAATTTCGTGTGGCAAAAATAAATTTCACTTTTTTCCTCTCTCCATATATTTGACGCAAAACTTTCATTACACCATCCTTATATAAACGCATATCGTCTATATCTTTTTTGAATGATGCTTGTTTAATATTTTCTGTAGCCTTGCATTCTACAACAAATATAGCTTCTTCCCCAATAGCAACTACATCAAGTTGGTGCTTATCCTCAGGATTGTCACCCCATTGTACTACTAACTTTTCATCGTAATTAAGGTGTCTAAAGCCAAGATTGTAAAACATGCACCAAATATCATCCTCAAACTTTACGCCAGCAGGTTTGAGTTTTTGGATCTTTGCTTTATATTTTGAGCGAGAAACTTCTTCCCAGCCTTCATTAAGATAGTCATCTAATTCATTGAGCGAAATACTCAATGTAAAATACGGAGTCTTCTTTGCTTTAAACTTCTTGGTTAGCACAGACTCATCGTGGGTCATATGCTCCTTAATCGCTTGAATCTGTGAAATTGTCAGAGAGGCCATATATAAGTTCATTTATTTGTTAGCACTATGTTGAATTAGTAATTCATAATAAGAAGCTCTGTTTCTTTCTCACGTTTACCTGCATGAGCATTTATGAATCGATGCGCCAAAATTTGATTGATATTATATCCGTCATATAATTTGGCAAAATAAGAACCTTTATTAACGTCTGCAGAGTTAGAGTTACTTTGCATAATCTTACACCCTTTTTGTGTTAGTACATCACAATATGCTTTAAGTTTCTCTTGCTCTGTGTCATCAAATATACTATGTGTATACTCGATAAAACATGCAGAACCGGAGAGAGGACGATATGGTGGATCTATGTAAATAAAGTTATATCTCTCACCTAAATACTTAGTGATGTTTTTATACCCTCCCACAGATATCTCTACCTTTTGCAACACACTGTGGTCAGCCATAATTAACTCTTCATCACAGATATTGGGATGTTCATATTTGCCAAATGGCACATTAAATTTACCCTTAGTATTTACCCTATATAAGCCATTAAAGCAAGTCTTATTAAGGAAAATAAAACAAGCTGCTCGTTCTCCTTTTGCGAAGTCATTATTGTTGTATTTTTCCCGCATCTTATAGTAGTACCTTGTCTTTTCTTCGATGTTAGCTAACTGGTAATACTCTTCTTTTATCTCTCGTAATAATGCTATTAGTTTTAGTGGGTCATTTTTAATTAATAGATAACAACTTATCAAGTCCTCGTTAACATCATTGATTATGGCTCGCTTTATGTTAGTGTAATGAGTCAACATATAAAAGAGCATAGCACCACCACCAACAAAAGGTTCAATATAAGTAACATTTTGTTGTTCTTCAATATCATTGGGAAGATAATTTACCAACTGTTTGATTAAGGAACCTTTTCCACCAGCCCACTTTACAAAAGGTTTTGCAATTATCTTGTTATTTTGTTGTTCCATTTACTTAATCATTACTTTAACAACTTACTTCGTCATTAGAGGTTTGCTACATAATCATGTAATTGCGACTCGTAATTATTCTCAACATAAATCAACTCTCTCACATCAACATTAAGAAGTTTCGCAATCTGAAACAGAGTTTCAAGGTCTGGCTGGGAATTATTTGTACACCAACGAGACACAGAGCAAGCATTTTTACCAATCTGCTCAGCCAACCACTTTGCTGTTCTATTTTGCTCTACCAATACTACTTTAATCCTATTGAGTTGTCTCATTATCTAAATGATTTATAGTTTAATGCAAAGATATTTATTTTTAGCGAGACATATATTCTAAGAAGAAAAGATTTTATCACAATGCACTAAAATCATTATGTTGCACAAATATTATGTTCGCGCAGCATAATACAAAGCCCAATCACATTCTACAGCTCAACTATATAAAAAATCAACCAACTACCTCGTTTCGTTTGGCAATTTGGTACATTTTTACTTGGTAATTTGGCACACTATAATAGTTGTTCCGCCTTATATTGCGCACTCCGGCAAACAGATCCATCTCTCTTTTGAAAACTCCTAATCGCGTTGCCATCTTTCTTATTTGTCGTTTTCTTTGCCATAATTCGTATTATTTTGTTTCCTTAGAGGTTGAAAAAGGATTTCCCAATGCCCTCCAAAACTTGGCCCAACTCGTTTGATAACATTCCCTGCTTTCAAACGCTCTAGTGCTATCCTCATCGCTTTTTCCGAGACTTCGCATTGCTTCGCCAATGCAGAAATACTGATGGGTTTTCTGCTATAAGAAAAATATCTTGTTATGCCCCTGTTTCGCCCCAGTTATGCCCTAACTGGTCGTTTTCTGGTCGAACGACCAGTTTATACTTCTTTTCTATATCCATGCCCAATCGCCTACCAACATTCTTAACTCCTCATCAATATTATTTTTGGTAATTTCTTCAGGATTTAAATGAGCGTTATCATTGCTGTCCTGTAAAAAGCATGGGCAGCAATGATTTACCAATAATATTCTAATTTGTAAATCAAACGCAATCTTTCCATCTTACATCCAGCACTCCGGCAAACATAGCAATCTCTCTCTTGGAAATCCCCAATCGTGTTGCTAGCTCTCGCCATCCTTTTACAGCTTCAATCACCTCCAAAATAGTCTTTTCTGCTGTATTATGGTTTAGCATATAGTTTTCGCATGCATCCAGCAAAATACCCAGTTCTGCCTTATTGGAAGTTGATGAAATAAGCAGACTCTGATACTCATTCAAAGTAGGATTCGTATCGTACGCAGGAGATAGAGTCCAGCCTTTTGCAGTCAAAAGAAAACCATGATTGCGAATA
>ERZ859980.1022-NODE-1022-length-13172-cov-1.550431_pt1 | contig 13172 bp, 15 predicted proteins | sample MGYA00509984_ERZ859980 | MGnify/ENA primary metagenome ERZ859980 (study PRJEB30046, sample SAMN00715173) | human gut metagenome | study: EMG produced TPA metagenomics assembly of the A metagenome-wide association study of gut microbiota in type 2... | reverse complement strand
ACCTGAAGAAGAGCAGGAGGCAGCACTTATTCTGAATGCGGTGCTGTCCGGAAAAACGACCCCGGCGGATGGATGCATCTGTCCGGATAAAAGGGACTCCACAATCGGCAAAGGCATCACGATGCGGTTCTGCGATGGTACGGGTGTGGCCATTACGCCTACCTTGGACGTAGAGGGCAACCCCGAATTGGAAATCTGCTGCGGCATCGGGGATTTTGATCAGGAGAAACTCGATGAGACGGTCTACTATGAGGTGACGCTCCAATCAAAGCCTGTGCTGAGGAGCTATATCGCTGCTGCGTATCGGCTTTGCAATGAACTGACCGACAGCGAGCTTGTGCAGATGGGGCATGACCGGGATAGGGGACGCATTCGTCTGCTGCAGGCACTGGAAACGGTGGATGCACTGGCCGATTACGATGAAGAGGCGGCAACGGAAGAGTTTGGAAATTATATGGATGCCAATTTCCCCACTGTGACCTTCAAGCCGGAGTTTGTGAACCCACGGGCGGCACGATGGCGTGGAATGTAAAGGATAAGGAGACATTTATGATGGACAACAAGACCTGTAGCGTGGACATTTTGGGTGTGTCGTTGGGCGAAGAAGGATATTTGATCATCCCACGGCAGACACGGGAGCTGTGTGAGCCGCTGGTGAAGGCCGCAGATGCGCTGGAGAAGGCACTGGATGACCTGCCGGTCGATGTGACAGACAAGAACAGGATCGCAGGGCTGTCGGCAGAGCTGATGGTCCAAGCAGAGCAATACGCAGTAGTACTGGGGGTCCAGGCATACTTGGAGTTTACCAGAACGCTGACCCCGGAGATGCGCGTTGGGCTTGAAGGGCACAAGGACAATGAGGTGCCGGGAATATGATCCAAGGCAAACAAAAAACCGCCTTACCTGTTGCGACCAGGTAAAGCGGCTATAGGGACGGGAATGATGTGTGATGCTCATTCTCATTCCTATAATATCACAGAACAAGGCGTTTGAACAGAGATTTTTTCTGGGCAGGCGCATACTAACCGGCGCATGGTCTGGCAAGATGGCTGGGCTGTGCGCCTTATTATTATAGGAGGACCAGACGCAATGAAGACAGCTATAGAGAAACCAATGACGCCTGGAGGTGTCTTTGATCATCTGATGGAGCCCCAGGGGGACGAGCCGGAATTTCACCCCTCCAAGGACCCAAAGACGATGACCATGCAGGAGTCCCTAGAGGAGGTAGAAGATTTCTGTGCTGGAATAGGATGACCCCAGAGGAGAAGCGGGCGGAGCAGGAGGCACAGAGGGCGGCCAGCCACGCCACGGAGCAAGCCGCCGAGGATATCCCCTGTACTATGAGACCGGAGAGGGTGCCAGACACCCCACAGGACACGGTATGGGAGGACTTGACGGACGCTCCACAGGACGTTGTGCGAGCTGATGTGTTGGACACCTCAATGGGCGGTATGTTGGAGGCTGTGCCGAGCAACGGTGCACCAGAAAGAGCTGCAGACACGATGCCGGACGATGTCCCGGACGCCACAGAGGTAAATGTGCCAGGGAGGGAGCAGATACTGTGCCGGATGGCCCACCGGACGATCTCCCAGACACTGTAGAGGGGAACATGCCGGATGTGGTAGGAGCCTTGACAGCACAGGAAAAGGCGGGAAATGAAACCGTACAGGGTGTGCCAGAGGTGGAGGTGGTGCCCCCAGAAGCAATTGTGCTATTGGAACAGACAGGAGAGGACGCCCCGGCGGCGGAGGAACGGTGGGCGTATGCCTCGGAGCTGATCGGTGATGCGTTCCAGCATTGGGGAAATGGAAGAGTCCTTCTGGATATGGGGACCGGACGGGGCAAGAGTGAATTCGTTATCCGGAAGATGGCTGGATGGGCGGTTGATCAATTTTTGGAGGGAAATTGTGACAACCGGATCCTTATGCTTTGCCCATTGACGCTTTTGCATGAAGATCTGGAAAACCGACGCAGGGAAGAATACTTGACAGTGTTCGGCGATGCTTCGGAAGAGGAATGGAATCTGTATGAAGAGGTCTTAACCGTTATAACCTACCAGAAACTTGAGCAGCTCTGTAAAGGAGACGCATCCGATCATAGAAGCCTTCAGAAGCTATTGGACAGACATCGAATTATCATTGCGGATGAATGCCACTACTGGTCCGAGTTCTCAGCCTTCAACATCAATACACACTATTCATTTGATGCCCTCCTACAGGCAGAGAAAGATCATACCGTGATTTATATGAGTGCGACAGGGCGGGACACTTGGAAACTTCTGGAAGAAAAAGGCGGTCCAACGCAGCCTGAACGGATCTATAGGCTGCCGCAGAACTATGAGTACGTCAAAGCCGCCTATTCTATGCCCGACACAATCTGGTGACAATTCTGAAACGCCTTCCAGTGGGCGAAAAAGCGATCGTGTTCGTGGAGCTTGGTGATGATCTGGCTGAAATGGAAACAATATTTGGCGACACAGCCGCCTATTATTGTTCCCCTTTCAACGAAAGATATCGGAAAAAGTACAGCGATTTGTCGGTCTGCGTGAAGGATGGCCGGCAGCTAAAGGATATTCTGTTCACGACAAAGGCTATGGGTGTGGGAATCGGATTGAAAGATCGGGGCGTGAAGCATATTTTTATCGACCAATGGAATCCTCTGGAAATAGCTCAGTCGCTCGGACGCAAGCGCTCCCTGGATGCAGATGACACCTGTACTGTTTATTTCAGGGATTATAGTCTTGACTGGTACTGGGGCACAAACAGTGGGTTGAAAAAGTTTCGCAGCATGCTATTGAACAAGTATTTGCCAGCGCAGGCGTACATGGCGGGGAAAGAAGAATTTGATAAATACCTGCATAGTGACAATCCGGAGGCGATTCAAAAGAAAATCGATAAGAGCAAAATTTTGGAACACAATGTAGTCACAGGATACCATATCAATCCGCTGGGGCTTCAACAGGTAGAGCACGATATCGAAGTGCTTGATGACATTATGAGCTCAACGAATTATCCTGAGTCATTTATGAAGTATGCGATGTTTAACCTACACCAACCCATCAAAGCGTATCGGTTCAAGGATTTGGAGGATTGGCTCTATGCACACCTGAATCAACCGATGGATTCAGAGGAAATGACAGAAAAAATTATGAGTTTTGGCTATATTGAAAGATATCAAGGGAGAGAGCCGGGTCAGATGGGTTTGAATAAATTCCTTCCATGTTATGGTGTTAAGATTGTAAGTGATAGAGAGAATAAGAGAAATGAGAATCGCAATAAAACTTTCTGGACGTTGATGAAACAGTGACTATAGTTGGTGGCGCAAAATTTGGTATAAAATATATATGTAAATAGCAAAAAATGCGCCAAGCTGCCTTTTAGTCATATATAAAGGAAGTCGCAATACACGACAACCCTGACCCTGTACCAACCAGTACATACCCAAGAGAGCCCTGCTAGAGTGGGACATTGGTGGCGCACTTATCTGCTTTTGATGCAGCTTTTCCCCTGGAAATTCCTATTGGGCAGTGGGCCTGGTCTGACGTTGGAATACACCTGGTCCTTCGCCTTACGATCGTGTGGAACGCCACCGCCGGACTTCCTTGCTTTATGAAACAGGATCGCTGGGCTGCCATGAAACCTTGGGCCTGACAACACGATAGCAGAGAATATGTCCAATTATTAGGATTTATAAGATGACTTATGTGAATTCTTGTGGGGCTCTGGGGTGGTGGTGCCTTGATTGCCTGCTTCCCTGTCCATGGAATAGGGTGCCCCCTGTGATCGCTACCCAGCTCCCGGCGGAGGAGAGAGCAATAACTCCTATGTGGGGTGGAGAAAAGGCGTTTTTCCCTCTACGGACCCCGGGGGGTGGTTAAAAATCTGAAATAGGCGTCCAATATAGTAGGAAGGGGGAGTTGTAAAATCTCCCCAGCACAGGTCAAAAATAGACAGATGTCCTTTACAGAGGAGAGGGTAGAACTAGAAAATTAAGGCGTAGAGTCGGCTTTTTTGCAGATGGAAAGACGATATTGGAGAATCTTGGATACAATATAGAAAAAACCTGATTTTACGGACCCTTTTTTGGAGGCGTCTGAACCACAAACCTACCGCAAAATCTTGTAACATAATGGGATTTATGGTAGAATAGTGGTTGTGATGAGAAAAAGATCCAAGGAGTCATGGCATCTTTTCCCACGGGGATGAAAGGTGCCCCCGGAGTTGCGGCTGGGGATAACCCGACGGTCTCTGCGATTGTACATAACCAGCAAGAAACCGCCTGATTGAAAGCGATGGTACAATAACTTCCTGATTTTGGCTCGGGAGGGCTGGCTTGCAGCCTGAGCAGCGCAAGAAAGCTGCCTCGTGGGGCCTCTGAATGACACAGGAAGATGAAACCTGCTAAAACAGTGTGGCCGCATCGCATTTGAAATGACCCTGGACGAATCTGTCGCCCGGGGTTTTTATTTGCCTGGAAGTGGATAACGACGAAAATGTCGGGACAAGCGGCTTCATGGTCCTCAAAATGGCTGTAAAAAGAGCCGGAAGCGTTGAATCGAGAACAAAGGAGTAGTTAGGGAATTATGACAAAAATTCGGCACGATGTAATGTTGAGACTCGTAAAGGTATTGGATGTGGTGATGATCACACTTCCGTTTGCGGCTTGCTGGGTCTGGTACTATGCGGCAAAAACACCGCTGGAGGAACTTGGCAGGGCCATGCAGTTATTTTGGGCCTATATGCGGTGCTGTTTATTCTGCTGGGCAAGACCTATGATGCATTCTGGATGTCCATGCAGCGAGTTTCCGAGCTGATGTACGGTCAGATCTTGGCGGCGATGGCGACGGACGGGATCTTTTACATTGTGATCTGCCTGATGGCCACGAAGCTGTGCAATCTTCTGCCGGGAATCGCTGCCATTGCAGGACAGTTTGTGATGGCTGGCATCTGGTCTGCGGTTGCACATCGCTGGTATTATAAAGCATTCCCTCCGCAGCCTACCACCGTGGTCTATGATGTGCGCCGTGGTATGGAAAAGCTGATTCAGGACTACGGTCTGGACAGCAAGTACGAGGTGAAAAAAGTTCTGAGCGTAGAGGAGTGCCTGGAAGATCTGAGTGTTTTGGATGGTATGAAGACCGTATTCCTCAGCGGCGTCCACAGCCATGAACGTAACATCATCCTGAAGTATTGCGTGATGAACGACATCAATACCTTCATCATTCCTCGTGTGGGCGATGTTCTGATGAGCGGTGCCTGGCCGATGCATATGCTTCACCTTCCGGTGCTGCGAGTCGGTCGATACATGGCAAAGCCGGAGTATCTGTTCGTTAAGCGGGCAATGGATATCGTGCTTCGCTGATTGCACTGATTGTTCTCAGCCCGTTGTTCCTGATTACCGCCATTGCAGTCAAGTCGGATGGTGGCCCCGCCTTCTATAAGCAGGTGCGTCTGACCAAGGATGGTAAGCCCTTCGAGATCCTGAAGTTCCGTTCGATGCGTGTGGATGCTGAAAAGGACGGTGTGGCTCGCCTTTCCACCGGTGACAAGGATGACCGTATCACCAAGGTCGGTCATATCATCCGTGCCTGCCGCCTGGATGAGCTGCCCCAGCTGCTGAATATCCTGAAGGGTGACCTGTCCATTGTAGGTCCTCGCCCGGAGCGCCCGGAGATTGCCGCACAGTACTGCGAGGAGATGCCGGAGTTCGCGCTGCGTCTGCAGGCAAAGGCTGGCCTCACCGGTTATGCACAGGTGTACGGAAAATATAACACCACACCGTATGATAAGCTGCAAATGGATCTGATGTATATTGCCCACCCCAGCCTGGTCGAGGACCTGAAGATCATGCTGGCTACGGTGAAGATCCTGTTTATGCCGGAGTCTACCGAGGGCATCGCAGAGGGTGCGACCACCGCAATGGGAGCAGAAAATAGCGAAAAGGCAAAGGTTTGATGACCCGTTTGAAAAAAGGAATGCTGTTGTCTGCCTGGTGTGAGGCATAAAACCAACCTAAAAACCATTTGACTGGAACGAAATAGAGACATAGCAGCGTGTGATTCATACTGCTGAGGACGATTGGTAGAGCTTTATAAGAAAAACGGCTCAGACTCTTTGAGATTGAGTCTGGGCTGTAATCTTTGATATGCGGAGAGGAGTAAGGACTAGGGAAGATGTTACATAAGGAGTTCGGCTTGATAAGCATTATCATGGCTGCTTACAATGCGGAAAAGACAATAGAGCAGGCGATTAACTCAGTGTTGCGTCAAACCTACACGGATTTTGAGCTGCTTGTGGTTAATGATTGCTCTAAGGACAGAACTGTGGAATTGGTCAAAAGCATTGCGGCAAAAGACAACCGAGTGCGTTTGATTTCTAATGAAAAGAACAGCGGCGTATCCTTTACTCGCAAACACGGTTTGGAAGAATCAAATGGCTCGTGGATTGCGATTCTTGACAGTGATGATGCGTGGACTCCGGATAAGCTGGAAAAGCAGATTGAGCTTCAAAAGAGAACAAATGCTGATTTGCTTTTCACGGGTTCAGCTTTTATGGACTCGGATGGGCAGCCAATCGACTGGTATCTTCATGCTCCGACAGAAGTGACCTATCGGCAGTTGTTGAAGCAGAATGTGTTATCCAATTCCTCTGCGCTGGTGCGTAAAGAGCTATATGCAAAGCACTATGCAATCGGAGATGGGATGCACGAGGACTTTGCGATTTGGCTCAGCATCCTGAAAGAAGGAAAGAAAGCCTATGGTGTGGATGAGCCGTTGCTCATTTATCGCATTGCAAAATCATCAAAGTCAGGCAATAAAGTCAAGGCCGCAAAGATGAACTGGAATACATATCGGTATATCGGATTGAACCCATTGGCAGCACTTTATTATGAGTGTTGGTATATGGTGAAAGGTCTGCTTAAATACAAGAACTTGAAATAAAACTAGGAGAATCAAAATGAAAGTATGTTTTATCAACCCTCCGTTCAAGGCTGAATACGGCAAGTTTTCTCGTGAATCCAGAAGCCCCTCCATAGGTCATAGCGGCGTTTTGTATTATCCCCTTTGGCTGATTTATGCGGCCTGCGTTGCTGAAAAGAATGGTTTTGAAGTGGCATTTATTGATGCTCCTGCTAAGCAGATGAACAAGGAGCAGACGCTGGAGCGTGTGAAGAAGGAAGCTTCGGATGCTAAGCTCTTTGTGTTCGACACCAGTACTCCTTCTATTTATAGTGATGTAGAGTTTGCAGGTATTATCAAGAAGATGTATCCGAACGCTTTCACTATGTTGGTCGGTACTCATCCTTCTGCGACACCGGATGAGACTATGGGCATTAGCGAGTTGATTGATGGTTTGGCTCGCCATGAGTACGATTACATAGTGCGTGATACGGCTATTGCCATTCGTGATGGCGCAGATCTTGCTACCGTTCGTGGCTTAACTTATCGCAAAGATGGTGAAGTAGTCCATAACCCTGACGCAGAGCATATCACTGACTTGGATGAGATTCCCTACGCAGCAGAGTTTATCAAGCGTAGGCTCTGTGTGACTGATTATGTTTTCCCGGCAGCCGCTTTCCCGTCTATTCAGATCTTCACCGGACGCGGGTGCCCGGCACAGTGTAACTTCTGTGTTTATCCTCAGACGCTGCATGGTCATCGCTATCGTCTGCGCAGTCCGGAAAATGTCATTGGTGAAATCGAGTATATCGTAAACAACTTCCCGGACGTGAAAGAAATCGTGTTTGAGGATGATACCTTTACTATTAATAAGCAGCGTGTTTCTGAAATCTGCAATATATGATTCAGAAAGGTATCAATAAGAAGATTCGCTGGCTGTGTAATGCTCGTGTGAATCTGGATTATGAGACCATGTGTCTGATGAAGAAAGCTGGCTGCCACCTGATTATCCCTGGTATTGAAAGCGTGAACCAGCAGATTCTGAAGAACATTCACAAGGGCACTACTGTTGAGCAGATTGAAGCCTATGTTGCAAATGCTCGTAAAGCTGGTCTGATGATTCATGCTTGCTACATGGTAGGAAATCAGGGCGAGACCCATGAGACCATGAAAGAAACGTTAGCCGCAGCTATGCGCTTCAAGACGGATACGGCGCAGTTCTTCCCGCTGATTCCTTATCCGGGAACGGGTGCATATAACTGGGCGAAGAGCAACGGCTATATTAATGGTAAGTACGATGAGTACATCCATGAGGATGGTACGTTGAACTGTATTATCAACACTCCGGAACTCTCTGCTCAGGAGCTGGTTGACTTCTGCGCTTATGCACGAAAGAAGTATTATATGCGTCCGTGGTACATTGGACATCGCCTTGCTCGTGGTCTGCGTGATCCGGAGGATCTGAAGAGAAGTTTGAAAGCATTCTGGCGTCTGAAAGATAGTCTGCTGAAGTAATGTGCTGAGGTGAAGTATGGTAATCCATGTAATTGGAACAGTAAATGGACAAGTCAATGAGGGTATGCGTAACGTTGCGACTCATTTGGCTAAAGAATTTGAAAAAGAGAATACCGTACTTTATTCTGGCCTGAAGCAGATTCCGCAGATTGTACTGAATGCTAGGCGAGCAGATGTTACGATGATTTTTGCTCGTGCCAACAAGCTGGTGTATACCTTGGCTTCGATTGTTACGAAGATGTGCAGAAACACTTGGATTGTTTTGGTACAGAAGCCGGATTCGGATTTCATGGCGAGAAACAATAAGCATCCATTGAAGTGCAGTTATCTCTCTATCACAGAATGTGATATGAAGAATGTAAATGTCGTCTCAGGCTGTAAGAAAAAATTGTTTTCTGTGGGCATCAAAGCGGATAAATTTGCACCTGTTTCAGTAGAACAGCAAAAGATGCTTAAACAAAAGTACGGATTTGACCCGTCAAAGCCGCTTGTTATTCATGTGGGCCATTGTTCAAAGGGACGTGGACTGGAGGATTTTGCAAAGATCCATACAGCGCAGCGAATGGTAGTGGCCAGTGGAATGTTTGAGGATGTGAATGTGGTCCGCGTCCTGAATGATGCAAAGGTGAAAATCCATAAGGGCTATTTGGAAAATGTCGAAGAAGTATATCAGATGGCGGATGCATATTTGTTCCCAACAAGGTCTGCGGAGTTTGTAATTAGCATCCCGCTTTCTGTCATGGAGGCACTGTCCTGCGGTGTCCCCGTGATTGGGTATAAGAGCTTTGAAAATCTGAATGAAATCACAGGATCTGAAGGTGCAATTACTCTGGTTGACAATGCAGAGCAACTGGATAAAGTTTTGCCTGAAGTAATTAAGAAAAAGAGTGACCATTCTCTGCTTGAAAAGACAGGCTCCTGGGGGGATGTAGCACAGAGTGTGTTAAGAATGGTTCGGGAGGAAAATGCATGAAACCGGCAATGATTAGCTTTATGGGCTTGGATGGTTCCGGCAAATCAACGAGTATTGACTATGCCTACGAACAGTTGAAAAAGCGTGGCTACAAGGTTGAAATTGTTCGAGCTGCTTACGTTATTGTTTTCCTGCGTGGAATTATTAAGCTCGGAAAAAAGATTTTAATGAAGAAGGACAGTGATCCTTTTTCAGGTGACTACAAGGCGTACTTGGAGAGCCTGCGTAAGAATGCGAACAAGGGCGGTGCCTATAAGATTTTCTCTTTCCTAACGACCATTGAGTTCAAATTGCAGATCTTCTTCAAAATTCGTTTGAAGCGTTTCTTTGGTACGACTTTGCTGGTGGATCGTTACATCTATGATAATGTCGTGACTTATGCGGCAAATTTGGATTTGGGCGAAGAGTACATGGAAGAAACCATGAATGGTAAATGGAAGAATGCACCGCGCCCGGACAAAATTATTTATATCAAGACTCCTGTAGAAGTTTGCTGTTCTCGTAAGGACGACATTCCCGATCCGTTGTATCTGGAAATCCGTAAACCCCGTTATGAAAAGGTTGCAGAAATGTACAATGCAACAGTGATCGCTGGTGATCAGGATAAGCAGAAGATGCTGGACGAAGTCATGGCAGCCATCGATGAAGTACTGCCTCCGCTTAAAAAGTAATTAGATAGGAGTAGAAAATGGTACGAAAACTGATATTCTTGGCATTGACGGTATGGACTGGGATGTGATTGTTCGATACAAGGATAAACTTCCCAATCTGTATGGCTTGATGCAGAAGAATAACTACCCTCACTTGCGCTCGGTTTTCCCGGCGGATACAACTCCTGCATGGTCCACGATTTATACTGGTCTTGATCCGTCTGAGCATGGCATCATTAACTTTGTTAATGTGGGAGCAAAAGAGAATACATATAAGCCATTGGTGTTTGATGACAGTGCCTTTAAAGGCAAAGCTTTCTGGGATGTACTCAACAAACAAGGACTTTCGTGTGCAGTAATTCTGCCGATGAACATCAAGGAAGGCTGGGAAATCAACGGCCTGATGATTACTCGTCCTTACGAGGGAAAGATTCGTGTCTATCCTCAGGGCAAGGAGAGCATCTATAATCCGCGAGTTGATATCTTGGGCACCGATGGAAAGTTTACCTCGGAAAAGGATCTGCCCGCTCTGCGGGACGAGTTCTTTGCAAAAGTTAATGAAGAAATCCGGTTGACTCGGCTGGCAATCGAGAACGAGGATGTGGATGTCCTGTTCTCTTACTTCTCCACAACCGATGGTATTCAGCACGATTTCTGGCGGCACTGTGATCCAAACCATCCGGAGTATCCTGGCCCCAATGAGCATGAGAATGTGATTCGGGACATGTACATCGCCATGGATAACTATGTTGGCGAAGTGATGCAGAAACAACCGGATACACCGCTTTTGATTATTAGTGACCACGGTCATGGTGCACGTCCGGTCTATACTGTGAGGATCAATGAGTTGCTTCGTCGTGGTGGTTATTTGACACCTAAGGGCGGTGGAGATGGTTCCAAGCCGTCAACGAAGAAAAAGATTAAGAAAATCATCAAGAAGACCGCATTAAGTGTTGTGAAGGGCATTGGTTTGCCGAAGTGGGCAATGAAGCTGGCAAAGAAGTTCCCCGTGTGGAAGAGCTTGTTTGCATCCAGTGCCGATTTTGATTGGGATAAGACACAGGCATACTAAGTGATCTTTCGGCGCTGAAGAATTATAGCTACGGTGGAATCCGCATCAACGACAATGTTGCGGACAAAGACAAGTTGGCTGATGAAATCATTGAGTATTTGAAGCCGATCAAGATGAGGGCGAAGATAAGAACCTCTTTGAGTGGATTGTTCGTACCAATACTTTTTATCATGGACAGTACCTGAATAAGTATCCTGAAATCATCTACCAGATGGATGAACGCTGGGGCGGCGAATGGGAACTTGGTAAAAATGTCTTTGAGAAGGGCGGCTTTATGTATATGATGTCCCCCGGTGGTCACCGTTGGAGAACGGCAATCATTTTTGCAAACAACTTTGAACTGAAGAAGAACAGCTATGAGATGACCGATATTTATGAGGTCATTATGGATGCGGTAAAGGGAGAATGATATGAAACAGGCGGAGCGAATCGGTTGGATTGATACGTTGCGAGCATTTGCGGTGTTCGCAATTGTGCTGGGACATACTTTGAGAAACGCAACGGTAGTCTACCCGTGGCTATATAGCTTTCATGTTCCGCTTTGTGTTCTTACTTCTGGCATTGTATTTCATGTTGGACAGAAAAAGTTTGGTACATTTCTAAAAGAAAAATTCAGAGCACTCATGATTCCGTATTACTGCTTTGCACTCATCAGCATTGCTCTTTATGCAATACTTGGCAGCAAAATGGAAAAAACTGTCGGGGGGGGGGTACGATGTATCCCCTTTGCAGAGCGTAATCGGTATGCTCTATGCTAATAGCGGAACAGGTTTGATGCGATGGAATATGCCACTGTGGTATATCCCAATGACATTCGTGCTACTGCTGATGGCTTTTTGGATTTTCAGAAGCAAAGATAATCTGAAATGGAATATTACGGTGTTTTTGCTTTCAGTCCTAGTGGCATTCATCCTTTACGAAAAAATTAGGCTCCCCAATCTGCCCTTTGGATTGGAAACGGCAATTTATATGTTCCCGTTCTTTGCACTTGGAAAAGTGATAGGGAGCGTAAAGGGTGAATTCACTAGAAAAAGTATTTTGGTGAAAATCGCAGTAACAGTAGGGTGCCTTGCGGTCGGAACATTTATGACAATTGGAAATGGACAGGTTTCGTACAATGCGGACTCTTATGGAACGCATGGTTTTGGATACTTCCTCGTGATGGCAATAATGCTGTGTGTTGGCTTTGTAAGTCTTGCCATGTGTTTTCCAAATGGTGTGACTCCAATCAATTATGTTGGAAGAAATACTGTGGGGATTATGGTAATGCATAAGTTCCCGATTCTGTTTTTTGTCGGACTCCTTCCTATAAGTAAAAAGCTAATTGGAACGTATCCTTTAGTTGCATCCAGTATGATTGCGATTCTTTCGATTGGAATGTGCTTGGCTGCTTCAGAAGTGATTTATCGAGTATGCCCAATAGCATTGGGAAAAAGGAAAAGATAAATGCAAAAGAAAAAAGTTCTGGTGTGGGAAACACTGGCGACAGTATCTGGTGGTCAGAAAATGACGCTGACCGTTATGGATATGCTGTCAGATAAATTTGAGTTTTGCTGTCTAATTCCGGCAGAAGGAATGATGTCAGAAGAACTTAAAAAACGGAATATCCCGTATGTTCTAATGGGTGACCAGACGTTACCTACAGGTGTTAAGGGAAAGCAAGTGATTTTCCGCTACGGTTGGATGTCAGTTAAAAATGTATGGAAGTCACTCGGTGTGATTCGTAAGTATAAACCGGATATTCTCTATGCGCCGGGACCGGCAGCTCTTCCGTGGAGTGCAGTTTGTGGAACTCTGGCCCGTAAGCCTGTTATCTGGCATTTGCACCATATCTTCTTGGATGGTGCAACGAAGAAGTTGTTGAACCTTTGCGGAAACTGGAAGTCAGTCCGTGAGATCATTGCAGTTTCAAACTGTGTGGGAGATCAGATAGTAAACCTTGATGCACATAAAAAGGTCAGAGTCCTTTATAACCCAGTTGATGTCGAGAAATACGCAAACGGTGATTCATCAAAGATAATTGATGAACTGGAAGCGAAACTTGGCAGAAAGCTGGGGGGGGGG
>ERZ859980.1021-NODE-1021-length-13189-cov-1.332039_pt1 | contig 13189 bp, 14 predicted proteins | sample MGYA00509984_ERZ859980 | MGnify/ENA primary metagenome ERZ859980 (study PRJEB30046, sample SAMN00715173) | human gut metagenome | study: EMG produced TPA metagenomics assembly of the A metagenome-wide association study of gut microbiota in type 2... | reverse complement strand
CACTCTCTACCTTCTCTTATATCTGAATTAATACATTCTAATACTCTATCTAAATTCGTTTCATTTATTCTATCTCCAGAAAGCCACTTAAGCCCATATTCAAATTTTTCCATTTGAAATATTTCCTTATTACAAATGAGTTCATATCTATCCGAATATAATTTCTCGTAAAATTTGGGAAATACACCATTATTTTGTTCAATTATCTCAAATCTTATTTTAGGGACATAATAAGAATCTTATTGTTAATATTTTCACATGCAGAAATTATTCCCGCTGCATTTTCTTCCTCTGTAAAGTTCATTTTCTGCAAATTGTCCTTTTCGCAATAATGCAATAACGGCGTCTCATACAATTTCTTTTCTATCAGATTTGTTATAATTTCATCACTCAATCCTTCAGTTAACTCTAACCTATTTATTAATTCAAAATATAAATCTGTTAGTCTTTCAACCGGCAAATTATTAACATATTCAACCATTTTTATCTTTTCAAATTTTCCAGCTATTGCTTGATCTGCTAAAACTGTAAATATCGAGTCCCGTACAATTTTATTATTACTTATAAAACTGTATACACAATCGACTATATTTTCAAAATCGACAACTTCCATTATTGCTTCTTGTACATTGACTGCATTTTCTAAATTTGATTCTACAAACTCATCTTCTACTAACATATCCTGTATATAAGCATAATTTTCAGAATCAATGTAACTCATATCGACAAGTTTTATTGCTTTATTCACATTATTAATCTCTTTGATTTCTCGTTCTTCAATTATTGGTAATTGAACATCTGCATTAATAAACATATTTCTTACAAAATCTATGTCATCTATAAAAATGAGTGTTAGAAGCATCCTTCGATTTATGATTTCTTCTATAGACAAATTATCGCTTTGCGACACTATGCTATCTACAAATCGTCGTAAAAAATCTATATGTTCAATACAATGATTCTTTACATTAGTTAACAGTCTAATATCCTCCTTATTTATTGAAGCTCCGCTATATTTCATTATTAAATCTAGTGACTTTATTAAATTTTCACTATCACATTGTAATGCCATATTAAATAATCTATTATTTTCAAAAATAACTTTTGGAAAAAGTTGACCTCTTCTTTGCACTTTTCTAATAGAATCACTTAACGTCTTTTCTTTATTATTATTATAAATACGTTCTACCTGTCCCCCAAGCTCTTCAATTTTATATTCACTTTCATCAGGTAATTCTATATAATTGCATACTTGTTTTTCGTCGATATTTTTAATATAGCTTCCTTTAGGAAAAGAATAAAAATACATTTTAAAATCTATATCTAATATTCTATTTCCTATCACCATAGCTAATTCTTCGTTAATCTCTTTTGTTCCCAATTTATCAGCTATCATATCCATAGTAATTTTTTTACTGTAAGATTCTTGTATGATTTGTGAAAAAATTCTTTCCTTATGTGTAATTATATAAAACTCTTCATTATATTCTGCTTCTAAATACGTAACCACACAACAAGCTTCTAAATTAATATATGGATTGCTAATATACTTTTTATTTTTCAAATCAATATATAATGAAATAGCTTTATTTAGCCTATCTTTTATTTCTCTTATAGTTAAATTATCCCCTTTATATATCCATTTAAATTCTTTTGGCAATGTGTCATTCTCTGATTCTCTTTCTAGTAATTTATTTAATTGTCTTTTTTTATCCGGCTCGCTATTAATAATATCTCTTAATACAATTTCATAATCATCATAATGAATAGGCTTTAACTCAATAACATAATCAAATACTTTTGAATACATATTTATTCTTTTTGATTGCTTACTTATTTTATCCTCATTATCGTTATCCTCTGCTTTTATATCACTTTGAATTTTTCCCAAAAGACACTCTGGTGCAATTGATACTATAAAAGCAGGCTCTTTCCTCGTACTCTTTTGGTTAAATAAATTATTAAATCTATATAATTCCTTCAAAAAACTAATAACTATATCTTTATTCTCTATTCTATCTAAATCTTCAATTACGATAATTTTTTGTTTTTTTATAGATAACAAAAGTTTGTAAACATATGAATATGCATAAAACAATTCATTAATTTCTGTGATTCTGCTATTTTCATCTTTCCATTTAGAAAATGCCACATTTGTACCAACTAGTCCTATTGCGATAAGTATAATTGATATCAATAACAATGCTGGCGAAAAGACTTTGAAAATATATACTGTTTCTTGTTTTATCCCCCATATTGGCATATAATTTTTTATATTTATTCCATCTAATATGAAATATAACGAAGTGGATATTAATGCTATTATTAAACAAATCCAATATCTTTTTAGACCAATACTAAATGATATAATTCCATAATTTCTGCTAAGTATTTTATTAACATGATTTGCTTTACCTTGACCTATTCCTTTAGCCAACTGGTATTAAAAGGTCTTTTTTAACGAGTCATTATCTTTGTCGTCACCTTTATTATCAAGTGCCTCCCACATATTAACCCTAATTTCTTTTTTCTTTGGCTTTGATTTAATTAGCATTTCCGTAAGGCTAGATTTTCCAGTACCATATTCAGCCACAACTCCAACCATTTTTGCTCCATCTTCCAATGCAATATTTATTGCATCCACAGATGATGATATCCCAATAACATCATCGTCTTTATTCATTATCGGAGTATTCATAAATATTATAGGTTCGTAATTTTTTTCCTCTTTTGCCATTTGCAGATCTTTCCCTTTCCTTTTATCCCGTAAACAATATCCTTTTTTATATTATACATTATTAAGAATATTAAGCAAATATGGAGTCTTTTAATAAATGCTGGATAATAGCTGATTATCTGTCTAGTTATTTTTTAATACATATCAATTGGAGGGAAAAATGGATTTAGTAGTAATATTAAATGTTAATCCAAATGAAAATACGGATAAAAAAATTGTCAACAATCGGGAATATACTCGTCGGGAATTAAAGACAATTTTAGCAAAAGGGCTTTCGGAATTTATTAAAAATATTATTTTTTATGATAATTTTGAAAAATTTAAAGAAAATGTACATCAACATTTAGATGATTTCGTTCTAAATTTCGATTTTGGATATAATAGCAAAATTAGAAATATGAATGTGCCTGCTTTTTGTGAAAACTATAATATTAAATATTTCAATCCTGATCCATATGTTCAGGTAATATGTCAAGACAAATTTATGACAGAAAAATTTGCTGAAAACTTTGAAATAAAAACACCTCAAAGTTTACTTGTTTTTTTACATTCTTATAACAAAGAACTTTTAAGCAACTTCAATTATCCAGTAATTATTAAGCCTAATTATGAATCTGAATCAATTGGAATCACTCAAAATTCTATCGTTTCAGATATAAACAAAGCTGATTATGTTATTAAGAAATTACTTAATGATTTTGATGGAATTCTTATAGAAGAGTACATAGAAGGCAGTGAAATAGCGATTACAGTATTTGGCAATGAAGATAAACTATTTTTTGAAGAGGTAGAACTCAATTTTCCAGAAATGGAAAAATTTAAATATAAAGCTTATACTTCTGAAATCAAGCAAAATATAGAAATCGAAGTAAAAAAAAGTTCTTACTTAAAACCTAAAGATATCAATCATATAAAACAACTTTATTATAACCTCTCACCTAACAAACTAATTAGAATAGATTGCAGATCAAGAATTCTGAAATGTACCTAATAGAAATTAATGCGAATCCAGGATTGTATCCTAAATCCATTGTTCCTATGACATTTAAAGTTAATGGTTACACATATAATGAAATGTTAAAAAAACTTTTTCAAGATATCATAATAAACTTTTAGAAAATATCCTATGATAATAACACGAAAAATAAATCTTTTATTATCATAGGTTTTCTTTATAAAACACTAGTGGAATAATTCACGAAATTATTTAGCTAAAATTATATATTTAGCGGTAATTTCCAAGAGTTTTCATACATTAATTTATATTTATAATTCTCTCCAAATTTTATATTAGTAAGTAATAATTTAGATTTATAATATTCACTTTTTTCAAAATTAAACATTTTACATAATAGTAATACAAATTATAATATATTTTATCCACGAAGCGTTTAAAATTTGTACGCTCAAGCATCTTCTCTAATTCCAAAACAATTTTTTGACATTCTAAGTTTGATTCATTATCACTTAAAATGTAATAAACAAGTAAATTATTATTAATCGCAAATTGATCATACTCGTCATACACTGTTATTTTTGCATTATTTAGCAGAGCAGGAATATCTTCATCAATCTTTGATTATAAAATTTAATAGTCGCCTCATTATGAAGGATCATGTGATTATATATCAAATTATTTCCAAAAAAGTTTCTGGCTGTTAAAAGTGATTTTTCAGCTAGTTCGGTTTGCTGTGTCAGAGCATACAAGTAAGCAAGATATATTGCATGAAGCCCACAAAATTCATTATCATAAGACTTATAAAAATCTTCCGTAATAGATTCAACAATTGCTAAACGGTCATTAAAATCATCATAAAACACATTAGATAATCTAACTAAAAATGGATAAAGTGGCTCATACGTATATGCTTTTACTTCTTTATATATAGTAAATGCTTCTTCTCGCTGGTTTAATTGTATTAAATTCATTATAAGTACTAATGAAAGTTTAAAATAAACAGAAGATTGATTATTTAAATTTGCCAAATATGATTCAATATAATTTTTCGATTTTTCAAAATCTTCGCAACGATTCAAAATTAAAACTTTAAGGAAGATAGCTTCATCGTCAATATTATCTATTAAATTAATAAAATCTAATGCTTCAAAATATAAATTTGCTTCATAAGCTACTTTTGCAAATATTATTGCAAATTCTTCATCAAATTGATATAGTTCATTCGGTTTATGCTAAATTTTTTGAAATAATCAACACGTTCAGCTTGCGTATTAAAGCTTTTTAATCTTTGACTAATTTTTTTCGTAATGATTTTAATTGATAAAAATGTCCACTGTTTAAATAATATTCAACTAACACATCTAAATACCGACCATTAAATTTTGTGTTTAATTTTATGTTTAGGTTTTTAATAAGACCAGAAGCAACTGCATATTTTAAAGCGGGCTTAAAGTCATTCAAATTAACTATTTCATATACAAATGGTAAAACTGAAATGTAACCATTGTTTTTTTCAATTAAGTTTTTTTGATATAGTAAATCAATATCTGATGTCATAAAAGAGTTATTTAATTCGTTGTAATTTCCTTTAATTCATCTAAATTTAATTTGCCTTTTGCATAACTAAGTAAAATTAACAAAACATTTTGCTTATCAGACAAATTATAGAGAATATCCTTGATGCTCCTTATTTGTATAGAAGTGTCTTTTCTCAATCTATCATTATAATCTTTTAATATACTTGAAATTTCTGCTAGATTTCCTTTGTCGATACTTTCTTTAAGTACATTTGAGTCAATCTTGTCGGCTTGTAATTCTAAATCATTCAATAATTGTTGAATATAGATTTCTATATGCTTGTTAGATAATTTGTTTAATAAATATTTATTAAGATAAATGCTATGGTTATTTTGTAAACAGTGTTCTATTCTTAAGCTAATCTTTTCATTATCACTCTCAAATATAAAAACACTTCCTCTTGATGATGTGATTAATTTACACAATAAATCAATTGACCCTGCATCAATCTCTGATGTATGATGAAAAACAATATGCATATTCGTCTTAGAAAATACGTATTTAGCATATTCAAATAGGTTTTCTATTTGTGCCTTTAAAATAAATTTTTCATATTGAATGGGTTCGTTAATTAATGTGGTAAATTCTATATCATATTCCTTACTTTTAGCAAATGCTTGTCCAAAAATTGCTGTAATTTTTAATAGTAATTGAACAGCTTTAGAGCTTTTAGTTTTCCAACTATAAAATGTCTTAAAATCGTTATATCCATATTCGATGCTAGTTTTATCTAATTCTAAAACCAGTCTTTTGAATGTTGCAAGTTCTTCATTATCATCTGATGGGAAAATATCTAATGGAATATATGAAAAATATTTTGACACTTCTTTTATGAATTCGGTTTTTCCTATTCCATGACTTGCTTCTATAATATAAACTTGGCTTATATTATTTTCTATGTTTTCATCATAATTATTTACAAAAGATTTAAGTTCTTCTTTTCGATTGATAAAAAACATATTCGCCTCCGTATACATTAAATATTTAATCATTAAATTTTGTAATTATATTTGAAAGATAATCAGCTATTATCCATCATTAATATAATACTACACATTTCAGCAATTTACACCAATTTTTTTTACAAATAACTTTTATATTTTTCATTTTATACTTTTTTCTTCTAAAAAGACATTTTTCTCTCTATTAATATACATTTTTCTTATTTTTTTACCCAAAAATCTACTTTCTGAAAAAAATCTAATATTATCCGCTACACCATATATGATATAGTCAACAACTTACAAAGGACTATTTACTATGGATAAAATCAGACAAGCCTTAAAAACAACATATAACTATTCAGATTATGAATTGGAATTAGTAAAGTATACATTACTTTCCATTGCATCTGAATTTAGCAAGATACTATTGCTATATATTTTTTACATTATTATTGGTAAAGTTTTAAGTTTTACCGTATTTATACTTTTATTATCATTAATTAGATTTAACAGTGGTGGCTTTCATTGTAAACATTATACAACCTGTTTGCTGTTAACTTTCGTGATATCTTATCTGGCAGTAGTTATCCTTCCACAATTAATAACTCCGGATATCTTATTTATTCAATTTTTTACTATTGTCTGTATCCTAATTAACTATTACATTGGTCCAATAGTTTCACCTCTTAGACCATCTCCAAATAGCGTATTGTTAAAACACTGTCAGAACAATAGTTTTCTTATTTATTTGCTTTTTTTATAATAGTTAGCATTTTCAATAGCCATAGCATAATATATCAATATTTAATTATTGGCTTTTGGACTATCATATTACACACATGTCAAATGATGTTTGCTAAAATTCTAATGTTCAAAGGAGGTCGTAAAAATGTTTCGTAAAAAATTAAGTTTATCTTGTATGAACAAAATCTGTTGTTCATGCCTTGCATTAATGTCATTTATTCATTTTTCAGGTGTAAGTTTTCTGCTTTTTGGCGAAAGAAAATTTCCAACACCAATAGAACACTAATGCTAAAAACCCCCGAAAGTTATCAAAATGGTAACTTTTAGGGGGCTTTTACTATTCTTTATTTAATTACTGAAAAACTTATCCAGTTTTTATTATGTATTTCCTGCATTTCAACTAAAATATCAAATTTGTACTTTTTCTGTAAATCTTTTATCTTAGCTAAACCTATTCCTCTATTTTTGCCTTTTGTAGAATAATTATACTGAAAGAATTTTGCAATCTCATCATTCTCATAATAAGGGCTTACATTTTTAACCCTTATTTCAACCTTTTGTTCCATTGCGAACATTTCCAGAATAATACTTTTATCTTTTTCTTTACTCAATGCTTCCACTGCATTATCCAAAAATATTCCTACTATTTCAATACAGTCAAGCACTTCTATCGCTAACTCTGCATCCGGAACAGATAAATTAAATTCTATATTTATTCCTGCTGCCATAATCTCATTCACTTTTCGATATAAGAATCCAGCTAATACAGGTTGCTCTACAGAATGCAATATTTTGACAACTTTATTTTCGTCTAATAATTTGTCTATATATTTTCTTTGTTCCTTTTCTGCTTTTATATCTGACAAACCATATAATGCATTAATCTGATTTTTGAAATCATGTTGCTTTTTTCTTGATATTTCAACTAAAGCATTATATTCTTCACTATAACGATTTGACAATTTTATCTGCTCCTGTTGATATTTTGTCTCCCTTTCCATTTCTTCCATCTTAATAAAATACAGGCTATTATTGAAGCAAACGTTACAATAATTACATATAAGTCAGATTGTATTTTGTTACTATCCTTTATTCTATACATACAATATCCATATATGAACATTACCAGTATAAACGTTATATTTAAAATCAACTCTTTTCTTGCTAGGAATTTATAAACACCATATAGAAATTCTGTTCTACTTATTAGTACAATAGCCATCAAAACACCAGTGTTAATTACCAAAACCATTATGTTTTCACTTGCTTTACAGTAATCTCCTATATAATACACCGGAAGAGCAATTATCATCTGAATCAATCCTGTAAATATCATACTTAATATTGCCGTAAAAATTGCTGTTTTTAAAGGCTTTTTAAATTTGATATATACATATAGAATATACAAAACATATATAACAAAATATGACTTTGTTGTAATTACCTCTCTATCCAACATTCCCATAAACGTAACTTCTATAGCAATCCATACAACTGTTTTAATATCTGCCTTAATTTTCACACCATAAATACTACTATACATATTACCAAGGAAATAATTTCTAATAACCAATATATTCTTTCTAACATTTGAAAAAGTCCTCTAAAAATTTTTTCTTCAACTTGGGTCCTATTTCCAATGTTCCAAAACCATCTACCAACATAACATATCTATTTGACTTATCTATCCCTTCTATATACTCAGCGTTCACTATTGTATTATTACTACATCTGAGAAACTTTTTTGAATTCAGCTCTAATAATATCTTTTTGTTAGATTTATAAGGTGTTGGCATTACCTTTCCATTCTTGCATTTTATGTAAGTAATTCTGTTATTTGTTTGAAAATATACAATATTTTTTGTTTTGATAGAATAAATGACTCCATCATCTTTGTAATAATAAAAATCTTTAGCTTTTTTGGGTGTTGTATATTCTAATGCCTCAACTACTGATTTCTTAAATTCTGCATAATCATAAGGCTTTTCATAATATCTGAAACAATTAGATTAGAATAAGCATGAAATTTAGGATCTTCTAGAGACGTTGTTACTATAATTGGTGTGAATTTATAACCATTAATTGAGCGAATGCTTTCTATGAATTTTAGCCCTGATATATCAGCAAACACTTTGGTATTCAATATAATATCTACAATAAATAGGTCTATATTATACTCCAATGCATATCTATATGCCTGTTCACTATTCTTTGCCTTATGTATATAGACATCTTTAATATCTTTCAGTACCTCGCATAGCTTCTCCATATTTTTATTATTATCTTCTACTATTAAAATTTGTTTATCTGAAGTATTCATACGCATTACCTGCCACCTATTGTATTTCTTTTAAATCTTTCTCTAATTTTATCATAAGTTCTTTGTATTTATTTTCATCCAATCTGCATAAACACGCTATCAGCCTAGTAACCATTAAAAATTTTGTTTCATCATTCATATATTCGAGTTCCAGTTCATAATGTTTTTCGTCGTTGACTGTACCAAATAAAATATAATCCGATGATACTCCAAACTCTTTATGCAACTTTTCCAAATGTTCGATAGTAATATTGTTTCGTCCACTTTCCATTCTTTGATATGTTGAATACGATATATCTAATCTTTCCGCCATTTTCTCCTGTGTTAAATGTTGCCTATCTCTTACACTTTTTAATCTTTTTGCTTTCTGCCTGTCTTTTCTTGATATCATTTTCTTGTCCATATAACTATACCACTCCCGCTTTTTTCACTAAATGATTTTAAATTCTTTTTCGTGTATTCACCATTGCACAAGGTAGCACGTCACACGCTACTTTATGTCATATGCGTTCATAGTATATTTATGCCACTTATAAAAAAATATATGAGTACTATGCCATAAGCATAAGTACTCATATATTATCATTTTCATCTTTTTATTTGTTTTCGTTGCCATATTTATTATTTGCTCGTCAGTTACCCGCACTACATTTGTATTTACAAAATTTCCAAATAAATAATCAGCTGATATATCCAATACCTGCATCAACAAGTATATATGATCTATTTTGCAGGCACTTTTTCCTAATTCAATATTTGAAACCTGATCTGCTGATATTCCCAAAATATCAGCCAATTCGCTTTGTGTCATATTATTGCTTTTTCTACTTATTTTTATCCTCTCTCCCATTTTTTTAATTTGCTCATAATCAAATAATCGTATTTCATTATATTTATCTCCAGGTATTAAACTTATTCTTCTCTCAGTCTGATTATTTCCACCAAAATGTGCTCCACTGCGACCTGTTCCTTACTATCTAATTTTTTCACTAATTCAATAATAAAATCAGGAACTGTTTGTTGATTACTGTCATTTAATATGTAATCACAACTAACGTTTAGTGCTTTAGAAATTTTATATAACACATTTGCCGAAAACCCTTTCCTACCTGCTTCAATTTCATATAAGAATTTAGTTGAAATATTTGCCTCTTCCGCCAATTGTTCAACTGTATAACCTTGGTGTATTCTGAGACCTTTTATTTTTTCACTTGAGTGCATATAATTCATATCTTATCCCCTTATTCTATTGCTTATTATTATACCAAAATTAAATAGTATCACGTATATTTTTAAGACATACATTTATAAAACAATAAAATAATTATTTATGTATTTTATTATACAATATTTTACTTTTTTATTTGAATAAGTAACCTTTTCAAAAATTTTTTTCTATATTATTCTATTTTCACGTTTTCCTCAAAAAAAGCTGCCTTTTCAGGCAGCTTAGAAGAGGTTGAAAAACCATATATTATTAGTATTTGCTTAGTTCTAATAATTCTGTAAGAATTTTTTTTACATTTGGAATTTGTGATGCATCAAAAGATTCTATAAGTGTAATTACTTCCTGATCACAAGTGTAATCACCTCCACCTGTCATAATATAATCACAAGAAACATCTAATGCTTTACAGATATTTAATAATGTATGTGCAGACATACCTTTATGGTTATTTTCTATTTCATACAAAAACTTTGTTGATATCCCAGCATACTCTGCAAGTTCCTCACGCGTGAAATGATTTAATTCTCTGGCATATCTTACTCTTGTACCAGCATTTGCACATTTTTCCATAGTAATGTTTCTCCCCTATCTTTTGTGTTATTATTACTATAAAATAAAAATACATCTTGGTGAACCAACTATAGTTCACACTTTATCGAACTATAATTCACTATCGATGTTCCATATCAAGTAAGTTCACTCGTATTAACGGATGTGTACATATTAAATCATAGCTTTTAGATGTTCTTACAGCCGACAAATAATAGTTTGTGCAAACACACTATCTCTTGCCTAACTTTTGCAACCAAAAATACCAAGATGCTTATTACATCACCTTGGTATTCGTTAGGAGTATTTCAAAATACAATTGGTATTGATTTTGCTTTACATATATTTCTTTAATTGTTCCACTCTATCCATTCTTTCCCATGGAAGTTCAATATCTGTCCTTCCGAAATGTCCATATGTTGCAGTCTGCTTATAAATTGGCTTTTTAAATCTAACATTTTTATAATGCCTGCCGGTCTTAAATCAAAATTTTCTTTTACAATGTCAACAAGTTTTTCATCACTTATTTTTCCTGTTCCAAATGTATCCACCATAATAGATGTTGGCTGTGCTACACCAATTGCATACGATAACTGAATTTCGCACTTATCTGCTAATCCTGCTGCAACAATATTTTTTGCTACGTATCTTGCTGCATATGCTGCTGAACGATCCACTTTTGTGCAGTCTTTTCCTGAAAATGCACCACCTCCATGACGTGCATATCCACCATATGTATCTACAATAATCTTACGTCCTGTAAGACCACTGTCACCATTAGGTCCACCAATCACAAAACGTCCCGTTGGATTAATAAAAAATTTAGTATCTTCATCAATCATGTCCTTCGGAAGAACCTCGTCAAATACATATTTCTTTATATCTTCGTGAATCTGCTCCTGTATCACATTAGCATCATGCTGTGTAGATAGTACAACTGCATCCAGTCTTGTCGGTTTTCCTTTCTCATTATATTCTACAGTAACCTGACTCTTTCCATCCGGTCTAAGATATGGTAATGTTCCATTCTTCCTTACTTGTGTAAGTTTTCTTGTAAGCTTATGAGCCAATGATATAGGATATGGCATGTATTCTTCCGTTTCATTTGTTGCATAGCCAAACATCATGCCTTGATCTCCCGCACCTATTTTCAAGTCATCATCAACAATCTTATTTTCTTTTGTTTCTAAAGCCTGATTTACTCCAAGAGCAATATCTTCTGATTGCTTATCTAATGTAATTATGACATTACAATCATCACAATCAAAACCATATTTATTATTATTATATCCAATATTCCTTATTGTTTCTCGTACTACCTTATCAATATTTACATATGCATTTGTTGTTACTTCTCCCATAACCAGAACAAGATTTGTTGTGATTGCTGTCTCACATGCAACATGGCAATTGGGATCTCCTTCTATTAACTTGTCCAATATTGCATCCGAAATTTGATCACAAATTTTATCCGGATGCCCTTCTGTCACTGATTCTGATGTAAATAATCTCTTTTCCATTGTATTTCCCTTTCCTTATTCAGTATTTTTTTACTATGGTTTCTCTTGATTTGTATCTTTTATATTTCCCATATTCCAGAAATCACTTCATCTAATATACTTATTCACTTATTTTAAAATGCTTTTCCTAATCTCCGAATTTACTATTATCTATAATATCTAATTTAATTCCTTCATTAGCTTTATTATAATAACCACGTAGCCGCCAAAAACTTTCCATATTTTTTATTATATTTTCTAATATTTATTGGATATTTTTCATGTTTCTTTGACAAATTACGTTTTTGACCTATTTCAAAGGATAATATCTTCACTCACTGTAATTCATTCATAAGTTTCAATATTCCTTCCACTTTACTATATAAATTCTTTCACTTTGCGATTATAAATTTTTTTCTAACATTTCTAACAAAAAAGCTTTCTCCCTCTCTTTAATATTAAATAATTGTTCTTGAACTCTTAACACATCTTTACTACTTTTTGTAAAATTACACTTAATAAATAAATTACGTATTGCAACCATTTCATCATTCATTGACTCATATTTATTTTCTATACTAAATTTTTCATCTTTTTTCTCAAATAAAAATTTATTTATATATTCAATTAAA
>ERZ859980.1019-NODE-1019-length-13214-cov-1.570484_pt1 | contig 13214 bp, 13 predicted proteins | sample MGYA00509984_ERZ859980 | MGnify/ENA primary metagenome ERZ859980 (study PRJEB30046, sample SAMN00715173) | human gut metagenome | study: EMG produced TPA metagenomics assembly of the A metagenome-wide association study of gut microbiota in type 2... | reverse complement strand
TGTAAAAAGTTAGGGCGGCACTCCTTTTGGGATTCCCGCCGTTTTTGTTGATGATTATTTGTCAAAGTCGGAGTAAATTATAGTTTAGCAAATTGCTTAAAGTTATCCCAATATTTAGAATAGAACATTGTTAATTAGGCTGTCTGGCTTGAATTAAAATTTATGCATTAACATCTACATATTTTAATGTGATATTAACGCAAAACTTATTATCGACATCAACAGCTTCAAAATATCCGCCATAAACCTCTGCCATATTTCTCATTGAACGCAGTCCAATTCCTCCGCCTTTATGTTTTGTGGACTCATAGCCTCGGTCACTTTTCTTTAAATCTCCGCAAAAATTATTCGTTGCAACAATATAAATATAGTCGCCCTTATAGTCGATTGACAAATCAAAATATTTTCTGCCCTCGCTTATTGTTTTGCATGCGGAAATTGCATTTTCACTTAAGTTTCCTAAAATACCGCAGAAGTCAACTTCGGGTATTTCGGATTTAGGAGGCATATTTATTTTCCAAGTAATATCTATTTCATTGTCAATTGCGCTTTGGCGGTAATAATTCAGCACTGCGTTTATAGCGTTACTGCTGCATAATCTTACGGGAGCAGTAATATTAAGTGCCTGATAATACTTGCAAAGGTATTTTCTCAATGAGTCCAAATCGCCCTCGTCAAGCAAACACTGCGCAAGATGTACCGAGTGTTTTAAATCGTGTCTGGCTTTTGCGGTTTGATTAATATATGTTTGCAGAGATTCGTTATAGCTTGTCTGTATTTCAAGCATAAAGTTCTGTTCTTCAAGCTTGGTCTTTTCAATTGTAGTTTTACTGAATATGTAAAACAGCGCAAATACCAATATATACAGCAAAAATATAATACTGTTAATCATTAACGCCTTTATGCCAATCATTCCCACACGCAAATTCAAATATGTGATTGGTATGGAGTAAATATTTAACAGAGTTACAATAATCGGTAAAACCATAAATGAATACCAAAGCTTTTTATATTTAATGTTATCTATCATCCAGGAATAATATTTCAGCATAGGATACGCAAGTATTGCCATAAAGAACAAACTTATTCCCATAAACAGCAAATCAAACGAAAAACTTATTCCGTAATCCATTTCCGGCTTGTAAAACGATTCAATTTCATAAGTAAACAGTGAGAAAGTCGAAAACAGACATATAACGCTCAAAAATACAAACAGAGTTTTGGCAAAATCTGTTTTTACCGTATACCGTAACAGTAAAAAGCAGATTATCATATCGGGCATAAGCACCGTGTTTATCGTACGAATGTTAAAAAGTACCGTTATTAAAGAAGATACCGTTGCAATAATTACAAAAGCCCCCGCCAAAAGCAAAGCAATTTTTTTAACCGAAAATTTAAGCTGATTTTTCATCGGCAAATAACACATTATACTTGCGGGAATGATTATAGAAAAAGAAAAAAGTCCCTTTAAAAATTCTACCCTATCCATATTATCCTCAAATCCGCTGATTTTCCCTTAATTTTTTAAACATATGATCTCTTACCCGTTTTTCTATGATACTTTTTTCACGCACTTTTATCGAAAATCTTGTACCGTTGCCCATTATACAAAGAGCACCGTCAATGCGCTCAATATAATCCGCATTAAGAACAACGCCACGGTTTACGGGTATAAATCTTTCGTCATCATTGGTAAGTTTTAAAAATTCATTCATAGTCATTCTTGTGCGGTATGTCATACCGGACACAACAGAAATATTCAGATAATGTGCATCGGATTCAATAGACATAATCTCTTTGACAGAAATCATTACGGATTTTCTGTCGCAAACAATCCGAATAAATTTTGCTTTATCTTTTATGTAAAAAGCCGCTTCGTCAAGAACTTTGTAAATTTGTTCGGGCATATACGGTTTTATTATATAGTGAAACGCATGACAGAAAAAGCCTGCATCATAAAGTCGGAACTTGTAGTAACAAAAACAATTAGAATATCTTTGTTGATTTTTCTAAGCTCCTCGGCAAGCTCAATTCCGTTAATAGGGCTCATATAAATATCTATAAATGCCGCATCATATAGATTTTCACTGCATTTATTTAAAAAATCTTGTCCGTTTAAAAAACAATCTACCGAGCCTTGTTCACTTCTGATTGTAAAATATCCGTTGCACACACGGGCAAGAATATCCATATATCTTTGTTCATCGTCAATTACGGCGATTTTCATTATCACACCACCAAAAATAAATAACCTTTTTATAATTATAACACAAAACTTAAGAAATGTGCATTATTATAAAAAGGTTTGCTAAAAATGTATTATATGCCAAAAACAGTCGCCTAAGCGACTGCCTCTGGATTTAGAAGTTTTGAAATTAACGTGAAAACGTGAATAGCTGTTTAATTATTAATCTCTGCATCTGCAGTGTCGCCAAAGAAGTTGAAACGGAAGAGCTTGCTCTCATCGTTTTTATTCTCGCAGATAATGCTTGCCTCTGCAATCTTACCGCCCTCAATGAGCTTTGTAAGACCGACAATCTGGCAGAGCTTACTTTTAAGATTTAATCTGTCGCCCTCGTTTGTAACAAGAAACACATTGCCCTCGCAAGTATCAAGAACAGCGAGAAATTCGGCTACATCAACATCATGTAAACTAAGAATAGGTGTCATAAAAATTTCCTCCAAAATGATAATATAAAATTGTTGTGCCATTTACCATTTGGCAAAATAATTATTTATGTTCGACCTAATTAAACCTTACTCGAGTAGTCTGACTGTATAATCAGTCGATAGTCAAGCGGACTGTTTACTTGACAATTATTATTATAATCACAATTTCATAAAAGTCAACAATTTTTTTTATAAAAATTTGTTGCAAAGTCAAATTAAATGTGAACAGCTTACAAAGTGGTGTGTATAAATATATATATTATGCACAAAAATCATTTGATAAACAAATTTGTTTGCTTATTAAAATTATAATGCTTTTAGTGAAAATAACTACCAAAAGGGAAAGTTAAGCGTCAAAAAATCACTTTTTTTACAAAAATAAAATTATTATATATTGAGATTTTTGCGGCTATGGGTTATAATTAATGCAGTAATTTATAATAAGGGTATGCTTTTTTAGAATGAAATATCCGAAAATACAATAAAGGAATGGTACTTTAAATGTTAGACAAGTTTTATAAGCAGTTTAAAAGCGGTACAGACATCAGAGGCGTAGCAAGCGAGGGCGTTGAGGGTCAACCCGTAAACCTTACCGATGATGTTGTGGCAAGAATGGCAGACGGCTTTGTGCTTTGGCTTTCAAAAAAGGTCAGCAAAGCTCCTGAAACTCTTACAATTTCTATCGGTCGTGACAGCCGAATTTCCGGTCCGCATATAGTTTCAATTTGCAGTGAGCGTTTTAAACGCTGCGGAGTAACCGTGCTGGATTGTTCGCTTGCATCTACTCCGTCAATGTTTATGACAACCGTTGACCTCGGTTGTGACGGTGCTTTGCAGATTACTGCAAGCCATCACCCGTTTAACAGAAACGGTTTAAAATTCTTCACCCGTGAGGGCGGTCTTGAGGGCAGTGATATCGAAGAAATCCTTGAGTATGCACAAAACGGCGAATCACCTGCCGAAAATTCTTGCGGCGAAATCAAAAAAGTTGATTATATGACCGATTATGCAAAGGGCCTTTGCAAAAAAATTAAAGAAGAAGTAAATGCGGAGGATTACGATCATCCGCTTAAGGGCTTTAAGATTGTAGTTGACGCAGGTAACGGTGCAGGCGGTTTTTATGCCGATAAGGTACTTTCTGTACTCGGTGCGGATACAACAGGAAGCCGCTACCTTGAGCCTGACGGAATGTTCCCGAACCATATTCCAAATCCTGAGGATGCAACAGCTATGGCATCAATTTGCGAGGCTGTAAAAGAGGCAAACGCTGACCTCGGCGTAATTTTTGACACTGATGTTGATCGTGGCGGTGCAGTTGACAGCAAGGGCAATGAAATCAACAGAAACCGACTCGTGGCGGTAGCGGCGGCTATCGCACTTGAGGGCAACGATGGCGGCACTGTTGTTACTGATTCTATCACCTCATCGGGACTTAAAGAATTTATTGAAGATACACTTGGCGGTCAGCACTACCGCTACCGCAGAGGATACAAGAATGTTATTGACAAGGCGCTTGAGCTCAACGCACAAGGCATTAACTGTCCGCTTGCTATTGAAACCTCAGGTCACGCTGCAATGAAAGAAAACTATTTTCTTGATGACGGCGCATATCTCTGCACCAAGATTATTATTAAAGCGGCTCAATTGCGCAAAGAGGGCAAAGAGCTTGACGAACTTACTGCGGCTCTTAAAGAACCTGTTGAAAGTAAAGAAGTCAGATTCAAAATTCTTGAGCCCGATTTCAGAGCCTGCGGCGAAAAGATTATTAATGACCTTACCGCATATGCAATGGCGCAGAACGGCTGGAATGTTGCAAACGATAACCGTGAGGGTATAAGAGTATCATTCGATAAGGATAACGGTGACGGTTGGTTCTTGTTAAGACTTTCTGTGCACGACCCAATTATGCCGCTCAACATTGAGAGCGACTCAGTAGGCGGCGTAGATATTATTTACAACAAACTTAATGAGTTTTTAAAGACTACAAGCGGTCTTGAGTTATGATTTTATAAAAACACAGCAGTTCCAAGGTGTATTCTTCACAACTGCTGTGTTTTTTAATATTTAACTGTAATTTACCATATAATTTCCGTTTTCATTTATTGAAATATTTACATAAACAGTTTTTGTGGCATTGTTTTTATAATGCAATTCAAAGGTTAATGTATCTCCAAAATACTCATCAAAATTTTTGATACTGTCATACACTGTTTTTTCGGCATCGGAGTATGCTGTTCTATCCAGAATATTACTGTTATAATCGGGTTCTTTCTTACCGGTTATAGACAGAATTTCTGTTGAAAATTTTTCGCAGGTGGGTCGCCATGTTATGAAACCGTTGTCTGAAATTTTAATATTTTCAAATGATTTTTGACCTGAAAAAACGGTTGAATCACTTTGATAAGATATGCAATTATTTTTTACTGTTACATTATAATATTCAACAGCATCGCTTGCAATGGAAAATTCGATACTGTCGGGCGATATATCAAATAAATCTTGTTTAATGATATTTCCGCTATAAGAAGTATCCCTTTCATCGTAAGGTGAACCGTCTGATTTAAAATCAACGGTATAAGTAATTGCATGAATACCCGTGTTGCTGTCAAGTAAAGTCTTTACAGGACTTAATAAAACCTTTTGCTTTGAATTTTCACTGTTCTCTGATAAGACTTTAGGTAGGGAGTAAATGTGAAAGTCAGAACTGCTGTTAGTTGTACTTAAAACTTCGGAATTATTGACCGGCTTATTAAAATTATTTTTATATATGACTGCATAAGTAACGGAGACCGCACATAAACAGGCTGCAAGGCTTGCCCATATAATAATTTTTTTGCTTTTGGGTTTATAAACCAAAGAAGATGCAATTATGTTTTCGTCAATATTGCTGATTGAATTATATAAGATTTCATCATTGTTTTTTTTCATAGAAATATGCCCTCCTTTTCGAGTGCCTGTTTTAAATTGTTTCTTAATCTGAAAAGTTTGCCTGAAAGTTTGTTTGGAGATGTGTTCCATTGCTTTGCAATGCTTTTTACAGATTCTCCTTGCCAATACCTCAGTATAAATAAAGCCTGTTCTTTTTTACTCAGAGTTAATAACCATTTATTAATTATTGGTGTAATTTCTTCAAGTTCATATTCGGTGTCTGTCTGTGGTACTGATAATATATCTTCCATTTCGCTGAAAAGAATTTCAATACCTGCGTTTCTTTTTTGAGTATGGTTTTTCTTCCATATATCAAGTGCAATATTCCTTGTGATTTTGCCTATGTATGCCTTAAAATTTTCAGGGTTATTAGGCGGAATTGAATTCCATATTTTAAGGTAAGTATCATTTTCACATTCATCGGTATCTTCATTATTTGATAGAATGTTATATGCTATTTTTCGACAAAAAGAACTGTACTTGATTTTTGTTTCTTTTATAGATTGTTCCGATCTTGAAAAGTACAAATCAATTATTTGTTTGTCATTCAATTAAATCCCTCCTTTTTAGCTTTCATATATATAGACGATATAATTATAAAAATATTCGTGAGCAATTTATATTTTAACATTATTATATCAAAATATTAAAAGTTACACAAATTCAGCAGTTTCAAAGACAATGCTTTGAAACTGCTTTTTCTTTTTTATTGTTTGGCTACTTGAACATAACGGTGAGAGATTTTAATAGGCTGTTCAAAATTTTTATTATATAATCTGAAAAAAGTCCTTGACATATAATACTATGTGATGTATAGTATTATGCAAAGGGAGGTATAATATGGATGTTCAGCTGAAACGAGGACTTTTGGACATATGCGTGCTTGCTGCTATAAAAAACAAAGATTCTTACGGTTATTATAAAAGATATGAAACCGTATGTGGAAATATCCGAATCAACTTTGTATCCGATTTTAAGAAGATTGGAAACCGCTCAAATGCTTACCGTCAATAAGGTAGAGTATAACGGACGGTTACGCAAGTATTATCATATTACACAACAGGGATTAAACAGAATAGAAGATTTTAAAAATGAGTGGCACGAGATAGTATCAATTTATCGGTTTATCATAAAGGAGGAAAATGATGATGAGTAAAAAGGAATTTCTTGGGGCATTGTATAACGGTTTATCGGGATTGCCGAAAGAAGATATAGAAAATTCGGTTCAGTTTTACAGTGAAATGATTGACGACAGAATGGACGAGGGTATGACAGAAAATGAGGCTGTTGAAGATATAGGCTCGGTAAACGAAATTATACAGCAAATTTATCGGAATCTTCATTGCCAAAATTGGTTAAAAGAACAGTCAGCAAAAAACACGATTGGAAGGTGTGGGAAATAGTATTGCTCGCAGTAGGCTCTCCCGTTTGGTTTCCTCTGCTTTTAACCGCAATAGTTATTGTTCTGACTGTTTACATAGTTATATGGTCTGTGGTTTTGTCATTTTATGCGGCTGATTTCAGTTTGGCGGTAAGCGGAATTTTTACATTGGTAAGTACAGTGGCATATGCTTTTACCTCAAATGCAAATATATTTGCGATGCTCGTGCTGATTGGCGGAGCTTTTGTATGTGCGGGTTTGTCAATACTGTCGTTTTTCGGAATTAATCAAATTACAAAAGGAATGGTATTTGTCAGTAAAAAAATATGGATTTGGATAAAATCCTTGTTTATAAGAAAAGAGGAAGCATAATGAAGAAATCAAAAAAGATACTGATAACGGTAGCTGTAATTCTTATAGCGGTTGGAATAATTTGCGGATTTTGCGGTATATACAGTCTTGGATTTAATTTTAATGAAATCAGCACATCAGATTTTGTAACGCATACTTATACTGTTGACGATGATTTTACAAATATTATAATAGAGGACGCGTCAAGCAATATAAATTTTTATAAATCAAATGATGATAAATGTCGGGTATTGTGTGAAGAACGGGAAAAAGTTACTCACACTGTTGTAAACGAAAACAATACATTAACAGTCCGTGTGAAAGATGAACGCAACTGGTTTGAGCGTATTAATATCGGATTTTTTGTTGCGGATATGAGGGTTTCGATTTATTTGCCGAAAAACAAATATGATTCTTTGAATGTAGCTTCAATGAGCGGAGATATTGATGTTGCAAACGAATTTACTTTTGATAATGCAAAGGTCGGCAGTATCAGCGGTGATGTAAGTGTAAAAGCCGATGTAAAACAAGAACTTAATATTTCATCAACAAGCGGAGATGTTTATGCGGAGAATTTAAATTTGAAAAAATTTAATGCCGAGTCTACAAGCGGAGATGTAATTATAAATAATATTTCGGCAACCGAGGCATTAATGCGAGTTCTGTAAGCGGTGAGATTGACTTGTCAAATGTAAAAGGCAAAGAAATTTTTGCGAATACAATCAGCGGCGGAGTTATGCTTACCGATACGGTTTCAAGCCAAAAGCTTAAAGCAAACAGCACAAGCGGAGAGATAGATTTGAAAAGATGTGACGCAAAAAATATTGTACTTGATACCGTAAGCGGCGAAATATCGGGAACATTTCTAAGTAATAAACAATTTATTACCGAAACAACCAGCGGCACGGTAAATGTACCGCAAAGCGTTTCAAACGAAGAGTGCGAATAACCACGGTAAGCGGAGATATTTATATCGAAATTGCAGATCAGTAAAAAACAACAGCTTGACTTTGGTCGAGCTGTCAGCATTTTTAAAGGCTTGCGCCGTTGTGTTCAAGCCGCCAAACAGCAGGCTGTTCGGCTGTCGTTAGATTGTGCAAACAAAAGTATTTGTGGGCTTTGCCCACACCCACAACCTTTGAAAAGGTTGACCAAACTTTTATAATTGCTTCTCAAAACAGTTTGCTAAACCGTAATTTGCCCAACACAAAAACAAACATAACAACTAAAACACCGTCATTGTCGGACAGAACCGATAATGACGGTGTTTTGTTTTTAAATATTATAAAATAATTAATTTTCGGCAATAGCTTTAAGCTCTGCAATGGCTTTTGCGCTGTCTTCGGCTTTGAAAACAGCTGTGCCGGCAACACATACATCAACACCTGCATCGGCTGCCTGTTTGATTGTCGATGTGCTGATTCCGCCGTCTGCCTCAATGAGAACATCAAGACCACGCTTTGCGCACTCGGCTTTTATTTCCTGTACCTTTGGCAGCATATCTGCCATAAAGCTCTGACCGCCAAATCCCGGCTCAACTGTCATAACGAGCACCATAAACAATTTGTCAAGGTAAGGGAAAACTGCGCTTGCCGGAGTGTTCGGTTTGATTACAAGACCGGGTTTTACACCGTTTTCTGTGATTTTATCAATAGTTTTGCTGATGTCGGAGTCGCTTTCTGCATGAAAAGTAATAATATCTGCGCCGGCTTTTGCAAAATCATCTATATACTTAAGCGGTTCTGAAATCATAAGATGTACATCAAATGGTTTTTCGGTGTAACTTCTTACCGCTTTTATTACAGGTGCGCCGAATGTGAGGTTCGGCACAAAGTGGGCGTCCATAACATCAAGGTGCATATAGTCGGCACCGCATTTATCCATTTTTTCAATTTCTTCTCCCATTTTTGCAAAGTCACAGGAGAGGAGTGAAGGAGCAATTTTCATTTTGCAAACTTCCTTTCATCAGGTTTTATGTATAAGCGGTGCAACAAGTGTGGCAACGCCCCAGAACATTGAATATATAAGTACCTCAAGTGGCCGAGCACGCCTACTCCCGCATAAAGTGCAAGGGTGGCTGTGAGCAGTACGCCGAGTACAATCGAGATAAGCTGAATTATGATTGAAAGTGAAATATTACGCTTTATTTGTACACTTCCCGATACAGCCTTTAAGAAAGCCGATGTTTTACCGTTTGTGATGAGGTAAGCTCTTGAAGTTTCTTCAAATGTAGACTTACATTCCTTAAGTACCGTCCAAGTCCTGTGGGAAGTACCTTTACCGTACGGTAAAATACATTGTAAAGACTGCATATAAGGTCATTTGTAATATTGCAGTCGGTTGAGTGAACAAGTATGCTGATTCCGTTTGCCTCGGCTCTGTGAAGTTCCGGCATAAGGATTGAATCGGCGATATAGTGAGTTACAAACATTGCAATCAGTCTGCCTGCACGGGCAACATATGTTACCTGTTTGCCGCTCTGAATGTACTTGTCCTCATACTCAATACTCGGAGTTTCTACGCTGTATTTTGTCATAAGCTCACGGTTGCCGACAAGGATTCGTTCACCGTTTACCCAGCCTACAAGTCCAAGCTCATCTTCGTAGAGAACGCTCTCAACCTCCGGCAAATCGCCCTCGGTTTCATCGACTACCTTTTCAAATACTTTGGCAATCGGGTTTTTAGCCTCTTTAAGAATTGCAATTCCGCACAAAAGCGATTCGTCTGTATTGTAATCCTCAAAAGTCTTTATGCCGTCAAGGAATACCGAGTCGGCAGGGAAAAGCTCGTTTGCGTCAATCATTACCGCCGTACTGTCGCAGAACTGTTTTACCGACGGATAACCCGAAAGCATTGCGCCTGTAGGCAAAAGTTTTTTGCAGAGGTTATACATAGGAATGTTTACCGCAAGTAATGTTGAAACAGGAACGCATACCGCACATACAAGCGCAAATGCATTTACCGCACCCGAAAACGAACCGAAGAATATGCCGTAAAGGAGCGCAACCACTACCGCAATTATTGAGGTTGCAGGTGCAAGCTTAGAGGCGAGGTCTTCACTGGGGTCGGGTGCATAGGAGATCTTAAGAAAGTTTGACGGAAAACCCGTGCGGTGCTGATAAGCAATGATTGGCTGCTCAACAGCCGTACCGCTCATCATCTGTGTTGCCACGGATTCGTTATTGTAAATTTTAGCGGCATATCGCTGACCGTCGGCAGCGGTAAACTTAAAGTTTTCTTTAACTCTCAGTACCATAAGCAATTTGCCTAAGTTGTTGGCAAAGAAAGCAACCAGAACTATTACCGTATAGTAGTTGATGTCAAAGCCGGTAACTCCGTACAGACAGAAGAAAGATACCACTGTCTGTATTACGGACGCACCGCCGCAAGTGCAACCGCCGTATCGGAATTTCCTTTAAAATGCGTAAGCGGTGTAAGTCCGCTCATTATTGATACTCTGTTTACAAAGGTTGAAAAACCGATTAGCAAAAAGTTGATTACCGCATAGGCAACAGGAGCAAAAAATACCGCGCTGCATATTGCCTGCGGGAACAGTCTTACAACCACCGTAATTATTATTGATACAAGTGCAAGTCCGCCTGTGAGCATTGTTCTGCCAAAGAGTTTTTTTATGTTCAGGTTGATTTCCTGCATTATGCTCTTTTCGTCATCTTCGCCCATATAATCATCGACCACTTCGGTTTCCTTAACGGGAGTGTCGTTATCGTCCGACGCATCTTTTGAAAAAAATCCCACAAGGCTCGACATTATCTTTTCTGATGCCGAATGAAAATCAAGCGGCTCAACTTCGTCATCGTCCTCTTCAACAATGACTGTACGCTTGGTTTCGGGCTTTATTACATGAGCGATTACCGATGGATTTTTTGATTTTATATATTCCTCGTACTCATATCCGACAACCTCGGAAAATTTGCCCGCTTTTACATTCAGTGCGTTCTGCTCGCCCTCTTTGCGGTAAACAGGCACTTTGGCTATAACCTTTTTGTGCTGTTTTACATCGGGCTCGGGAGTTTTGAACAGTTCGTCAAACTTGCCCTGCGGCTCGTTCGGAGCTTTGGGCGGTTTGGTATCGTCGTCCGTAATATCTATATCAATAGTATGTATACTTTTTATGTGAGTTTCGTTGTCGTTGAACTGGTCGACATCGTCTAAAATATCTTGAGAAAAAGTTGTGCCCTCGGAATATTCGGGAGTAAGGGTGACAATTTCTTCGTCGTCTTCGTTTTCCGAGTCCGTATCTGTTTTTTCGTCGGAGTTTGTTTGCTCTGTTGACTTGTTTTCTTCAAGAGCGGTTTCTTGCTTTTCCTCCGATTTTTCGTTTTTATCCTGCTCCGTATTTTTTTCGGTTTCTTTTAAAATTTCGTTTTGCGGTGACGGGTAGTCATCGTCCGTACCCTCAAGAACAAGCTCGGCTTGCAGGGTGGTGGCTGTTTTGTCGCCTGAAATTTCATTTTCGTTTACAGTCTGTTCTTTATCCACATCAAGAGGATTGCTGTTTTCAAGCCTCGGCTTTTTATCTGCATTGCTGAAAATTTCGGCAACAGGCTGTTTTGCTCTGTATTTTTGAGCAGTAAGCTCCATTTTTTCCTGATCTAAGAGGTATTTTGATTCCTCTAAGATTTCGTCAACCTCTCTGTCACGGTCAATAAGCTTGCTGTCCTCATTGGTTTGGTTATTCGGCAAATTTATCACTCCTTTAACAAAAAGCGTTTATCTGTCTTTCATTGCGCTGTACATTATAATGCCTGCCGCAACAGATGCATTAAGAGAATTTATTTGTCCTTTCATCGGCAAAGATACTATAACATCGCATTTCTCACGCACAAGTCGGGAAATTCCCTTACCCTCGTTGCCTATTACAATTGCGCACGCACCCGAAAAATTGCATTTTTGGTAGTCTGTACCGTTCATATCTGCACCGTACACCCATACGCCCTTGCTCTTAAGGTCATCAATCAGGGCGGCAATGTTTGTTACTCTTGCCACACGCATATATTCTATTGCACCGGCAGACGCTTTGCCTACTGTGTAGGAAAGTCCCACACTGCGTCTTTTCGGAATAATTACACCGTGAACTCCGGCACATTCTGCGGTACGGATGATAGCGCCGAGGTTGTGCGGGTCTTCGATTTCGTCAAGAATTACAATAAAAGGAGGCTCGTCCTTTTCTGCCGCATACGCAAGAATATCATCTACCGTTGAGTATTCTCTGACAGCGGCAAAAGCGACAATGCCCTGGTGGTTTTCGTTGCCGCTTACATAGTCAAGTTTTGTGCGGTCAACTTCTTTTACAAGTATGCCCTTGTCCTTGGCTTTGGCAAGAATTCCCACAACAGCGCCGCTCTTTTCGCCCCTTGCGACAAGAATTTTATCAATAGGTCTGCCGCTGCGGATAGCCTCGCTTACAGGATTTCTGCCTGCTATAACATCAGGCTTTACTTCTGTATCGTTGTTTCTGTTATTCATATAAAGCTTTCCTCGCTTTGTCGATAATCTGTTTTTTGAGTATCTGAAAGTCATAATTTTGTCTGTATGCTTTCAGATACTCTTAAATTATAACACATATTAAATTGATTAGGAATAGTTTAGCGAAAAAAAGCTGTCGAGATATACTGCTCCTTTGTCAAAATTTTCGGGAATTATGCCGTACAGCCCTGTGGTTCTGTCCATAAAAAGATAATTGTGCATAGGGAACGGAGTGAGCGAGCAGTACAAAACCACAAACAGCAGCAACATAAAAAATGCGGGGTAAAACAGTACCTCACACTGTTTGCTGCCGACCGTCAAGCGGAAAGATATGAAAAAAGCTAAAGTACAGCAAATGAGTGCGGCGGTAAATTCGGGCAGAAAGTGGGTTTGCGAA
>ERZ859980.1018-NODE-1018-length-13219-cov-1.438393_pt1 | contig 13219 bp, 5 predicted proteins | sample MGYA00509984_ERZ859980 | MGnify/ENA primary metagenome ERZ859980 (study PRJEB30046, sample SAMN00715173) | human gut metagenome | study: EMG produced TPA metagenomics assembly of the A metagenome-wide association study of gut microbiota in type 2... | reverse complement strand
TGTCTTACCGTCAATTATTTCCGGTGTATCTGTGTCATTCTTAAGGATGTGATCGTTAACGAGTAAGAAGCTATCCTTACCATATTTTGTCTTAGCATAACCGCTTGGATCTTTAGTTACCCAAACTTCATAGCCGTACAACTTGTTCTCACCATTTTCGTTTACATAAGTATCAAGATTATCGAATACATAATGACCATCCTTATCTGTTGTTGTCTTAGCAACATACTGACCTTCATTATCTTCTTTCCATTTTCCGTTTTCGTAAATAAAACGTTTTAGACCAATCTCAACACCTTCGAATAATTTTTCATCACTATAAGTTCACCGTCGTAATCCTCATCATCAAATGCGATTCCTTCGATTATACCTTTTCGTAATTCTGTATATCCTGCATTGTAATCTTTAAGGTGTGACTCACGTACAACGTCATATCCTTCTACTACATACAAGTCATCTAAACCACCAAGAGTTTCTGAACTTGCTTTTCTTGCAACAACTAACTTGCCGTTAAACATTTCATCTAATGAAGTGTTTTTCTTAATACCTGACTGTTAAGTAATACTGCACTGTCATCAGTTCCGTTATTACTCTGATATCTTGTTATACCGTAACCTGCCGGTTTGTTAACAACCCAAACTTCATATCCGTAAATATGTTTGTCTCCGTTGTCTTCAACAAAAGTATCAAGTCCGTTAAACTTATAATTTCCATCTGCATCTGTTACTGTTGTTGCGTAGTAATCATCGTCTCCCTGAGATAATTTCCACTGTCCATTTTCATAAACATATCTCTTTAAGCCAATAGTAATATTTTCGAATTTACCATCATTCTTATCAATGATACCATCTACATTCTTATCATCGAATACACAACCTTCAATGCTACCCTTTGCGTACTTAACAAATCCAAGATTGTAGCCCTTACGTGGAGTGCTGATTGTACAATCATAATTTTCCACAACATCAGAACATTCAGGATCAATGTCTGTAATCTTCTTAGCAATAATTGTGTTTCCGTCCATTAATTCGCCAAGTTCAAGGTTTGGATTCTTATCACCCTTAATAACCTGCATGCTGTTAGCAATTAATGCACTGTCGTCTTTATCGTTATTTGCCTGATAATATGTTGCAGCCAATGTCTGCCCTTCATCGTTTACAGGCATTTCTAATAACCATACTGTGTATCCATAAAGAATTGGATCATCTGTTGTATCTTCATGTGATGGCAATTCTTTAAATGCATAATAGCCATCTGCATCTGTTACTGTTGTAGCGTAATATGTGTCTCCGTTTTCGTTTGGTGCTTCAACCCACTTTTTAGTTGCAACATCATACTTATAACGTTTAACGCCAATCTTTACACCACTTAGTAACTTATCCTGTTTTGTTACGTCAGTTTCATCTGTATCGTACTTACCATTGTTATTGTTATCCTCAAATGCAATACCATCAATATATGAATTGTCCTTGTCATGAGCAACAAGTCCCATATTGTACTGCGTTAAATCTCTTCCAAGTGCAATATCATAATCACCGATTATTGTTGCACTAGCAGGTTCTGTTGATGGTTTTGCTGCTATAACATAGCCATCCATTTCTTCTTTGTCAGTTCCTGCGTATGGGCTGCTTGCAAGAGTCTTGGTTATATCATATTTTCCACCATTCTCTTTGATTAACGCATTACTATTCTTAACGACTCCGTTAGCCTTATGTTTAGTAACATGATACTCATCAGGAATAATATCCACCTGGAGTTTGTATCCAGCAAGGTAATTCTTATTATTAATTGTTACCTGTGTTGGAACTTCGATTTCATATTTTCCGTCTATGCTTGTAGCATCAACTATGTCTGTATATGTAACAGCATTGCCGCTTACAAGATACTGTTTCCACTGACCGTTATCATAGTAGTATGTTGTTGCTGTAACAACCATTTGTTTGTTACCAAGGGCATCCTTAATTTCCTGTGTAAATTCATCTGCCTTTCCATCATCACTACTATTAATAATTCCATCATAGTTGTAATCTTCAAATACATTACCTGTAATTGTTGATTCCTCGAAAGCATGATATCCTGCATCGAGTTTTTCATAATCCTTAGATGTTACAAGATCATAATATTTATCCTTATAGTCTGTAACATGTGCTAATTCATTTACTTTCTTTGCAGCACTGCTTCCATTAACTGTTCCCTGACCGCTAACATTACCACAACTGTCTGCAACGATAATATAGTCATCGTCCTTTGTAAGTTCCTTATTCTTAAGGTCACTACCACGCTGTGTGTCAGGATCATATGTTCCATACAATGTAGGTCCATAGGTTGTATTGTCAGGATCTTCTGCCATATAAACCTTGTATCCTGCAAGATAATACTTGCCGTCTTTATAAACAAATGTATCAAGATTATCTAAGTTATATTCTCCATTACTATCTGTTACTGATACAGGGCTTGTATATGTAGTATCTTCAACCCAGTTTTCAGTTCCACTTGAAACACTGTCAAGATAGAAACGTTTGATAGTAACTTTCTGTCCAACCATACCTAGTTCATTACTATCCATAATTCCATCATAGTTGTCATCCAGCCAAACCTTACCTGATACTGAGCCTTTTTCAAATCTAACCAATCCGGCATCACTTCCATCATGGTCTGTTACCTTGTTTACATCAAAGTAACCAAGGTCATTGTGAATTAAATATTCACTCTGGTTATTAAGAGATGCGTCTCCGTATTCACTCTTAACATCCTTATCCGGTATCTTCTTAGCAGTAATAATGAATTCATCATCTTCATTAAGCATTAATTCATCATCTGAATTCTTCCACAAATCACTATCTACATCTGCTGCTACATTTCTGTATTTTGTTATGCCATAATGTAAGTCATCAATATTTGTATTAACTCTTACCTTATAACCAACTATACATTCTGTTCCGTCTGCCATTGTTGCTGTAGACTTCACATTAGTAAACTTGTATGCACCATCTGCATCTGTATTAGTTGTAGTTGTGTATTCACTAAACTTGCCTGCATCCTTTAAGTCTGCATCCTTAAGTTTCTGCCACTTATTGTTGTAGTATACATATGGAACAAGCTGTAATTCAATATTTTCAATTCCAGGCTCGTCAACTTCGTTGCCGTCGTCATCTGTATACTTATCCTGCTTACCGTTATAATTCTTATCTTCCCAAACAACACCGTCAATTACAGCATCATCTTTTGTAATAAATCCAGCATCATATTTAGTAATAATAAGTGCATTAGAAATATCGTAATCTTTTCCATCAGCTGTAAGTTTATACTCATCCAAAGTATTACTATTTGCTTCTGCTGCTGCAATAACCATATTATTTGTAAGATATCTGTAGTTGCCTCCTGTAAGTGGTAAATCACTGTCTGACAATCCATTGTTCATATAGAATTTAGTTGGAACATATCCTGCTGGAACTGTACTCATATCCAGTTTAACCTTATAACCACATAAGTACTTGTTTCCATCTTTCTTATATGATGTATCCACAATGAACGAATATGATGAACCTAAACTTGTGGTTGTATCATAATTATCACTTATAAGATTCCACTTATCATTATCGTAATAGTATTTCTCAAGTACTAACTTAATTCCGTCAATACCCGGTTCTGAAACAAGCAATCCATTTTCATCAATATACTCATTTCTAATACCATCATAGTTCTGATCTTCAAATATGTATTTACCAATAGCACCAATTCCTGCCGGTACATAACCAAATCCTAAACGGTCATATGAACCATACATTCCATCCACACATGTTCCCATATTGTAATCTGATGATTGTGGAACTACAGAGAAAATATTAGTTGTATTCTTATTAAGATTCTGATTGTAACTTAAATCATTATCTTTTTCATATTGAAGTGCTCTTGAACTTATCGTTACCGGTGATGGATTTAAGATGTCGTCTACCTTCTTTGTATCAGCAATAGCTATGTAACTTCTGTATGGATATAACGTTGTACTGAAATATCCATTACCGTCTGTATAGATAGTCTTTATCTCGTTACCATTCTTATCATATGCCGGTACCTGAGTACCATCAGATTTCACTTCATAAATATGAATACCTACATTTTCAAGTTTCTGTTCTGGATCGTCCATCTTACCATTAATACTACTTGCTACAGTTTTTCCGTCTTTATCATACTGAATATCCATCCATGAATATCCACCATATTCAAATGATGGCGCAACACCTAAATCATAAGATGTCATCTTTTCATCATAGGCTTCATAAGTTGACTCATCTGTACCAATAGCATCAATTTGAATTGCATCTTTTGTCTGGATAGTTAATGATTCAACCTTTGCACTATCACTTGGTTCATCACCTTTGCCTGTTGCTCCTAAATCTGGAAGGGTATCATTTGCCTCTCCTGGACGGTATACGTCAACAGATGTACCTGTAACACCTATACTTCTAGTTGTAAGAGCATATTGATTGTATTTACTATCCTTAGGGAATGTATAACGTAATTTATATTTTCCCGGTTTAATATTTGAAATAATGAAATATCCATCATTACCATAAACATCTTTTTCTTTGTATACGACATTGGTCCGTATGTTGTATAAATTGGTGAGCCCATAGCATCTGTTTAATCTTACCTGTGCTTTCGTCAATTACACAATACTTGCCGTCTTTTTCTACAACAGCTTCACCTAAACGGTTTACTGGATATCCTTTTCTGTAAGAAGTTCAACCTTAACTCCGTTAATACCAGGATCATCAATTTCTCCATCGTAGTCTAAGTCTTTTGTCTTCTTATCTAATACCCATCTACCCTTCTGCTTAATGTACTCAGCTTCATCAGTAAACTTAGCATTGTAACTTTCATCAAGCCATACATAATGTCCAATATAACCTCTGTCATGTGGTGCAGTTATATAAACACCAGCGTATGGTGATTCTGTTGCTTTGTCTGTTCCTGACTGTGCAGCAAAACTGTTCCAACCATCAACATTCTCTGTTGCCTTCAAAATATTTTCAGAGCTTTCAGGAATGTACTCTTTTCCAATTGGCATATTAAGTGGTGCTTTTAAGCTATATGAAACTGATAGCTTTGTATTTGCTGCCAAATAATAAGAACTTAATGTTTCAACATATATTGCCTGAGCGTGCTTCTGTAATTTATCAAATTTATCTGGATCTGAAGCCTGTAGTTTTAATAAATCTGACAATCTTACAAAATATTTTTGCTTTTCACTAATTGCTGAAGCTGTCTCGCCTCTTAACTTATTATAGAAATCTGCTGAACCACTCTGTGATACTGTAGGCAAATCACTTATTGGTATTTCCTTAATATCAGCCCCATCATAATTAAATGGTCCAATCCAAACATTCACATCACTTCCGTTTGTTAATGTTTTTATATCTCCACCAGTCTGAGTTTTAACCTCAATAGACTGTAAATTGAGCCAGCCTCTCCAATCTGTTCCTCTTGGTTCTACTGTTCCTCCTGTTTGAGCCACTAACTGTGTGTCTCCAACATATGGAAGAACATCATATATTACAGGTTGCTGGAATCCTCTGCTTATTCCCTGTGTATCCGGATTAATTATAGATGATATAAAACTATAATTTGTTCCTTCTTGTACTAGTGAAGGTCTATCTCTTCCATTACCTTGCTCATTCAATCCTGTACCATATTCAGAGAATGATCTCTTTGTTCTATTAAATGCAGTTGTTCCAGTAAAACCAATATTACTTACAGATACTGTGATTGTATTTTCAACATTGCTTTTCTGGTTATCATTTACATCTCGAGTATCAATTTCATAAGCATAATTTGTTGTTTCTTTAGATGTAGGAATATGTGGGATAAATGCTCCCGGCTTAAATCCATATCCCTTACAGCTCAACAACTCTGTAGCTGTTGTCATTGTGTCTTCAGTTGAGATAGGAACCATATAATCAATTACGATTCTTTGTCCCGGTAATAAATGTCCATTAGAAGTCCATCTCATGATTCTTCTCTGTTTCAAATACTTAATACCGGCAATCTTATCATACATTGATAATGTAACAGATTCTACATCATGTTTCTCCTTACTTACAACATTTCCATTGCTATCTTCAACATGCCATGACCAAACAGCCTCACTATCTTCAAATGCTACAGCCCCTTTATGGTCGGATGACAGTGTTTCACTCCACTGTTCTTCACCATATTCGACCTCATGATATTTTTTGTATATCAAAGGATCTGCACTTTCTACTGAAGAATCTATATTTTGAATTATCGGAAGAACTGCTACAACCTGTGGATTTGAAGCTGCATCTTCTTCAACATCTCCAACATTCGTTTTTGAAATTTCATCATTAGAAAGATTCTTCAACTCAAGTGTATATTTAAGCATACGTGATGCATTATTTATTACAATATCATCACTCCATGAATATTCACTCTTGCCAGCCGCATTCTTACCAATCTTGTAATATTGATTCTTCATATCTATTTCAAGCACAGGTAACTCACGTGAAATATAGTAACCTGCTCTTGAACGTTCTGAATCTACACAATATTGTGTATCATCATATCCTGCCCATCCTGTTGCGAAATGGTTTACATGTCTTCTTGTGGCACTTAGATGACTTCCTGTTAATACAATAAACGCTGCATTTCCAATCTTAGCGTCTGCAGATGTATACTCACCATTAGCATCCGCTTTCGATGTTACAGAATCTGGAAGTGGATCAACATTTTCATGTTTAGGATCAATATCATTCATTTCCTGATTTCCTGCTTCGCTGGAATCGGCATCAATTGCCAATCTAAATCCATTAGGTACTACGTATTCTTCATCATCAGAAGATATAACATATCTAATTTGATAAATTCGCTGACCTAAATATGATTTGTCACCATATACCTTTGTAGATAGCTCACTGATATCCATAATTGTATTTTTATCAATTGCTACCCCTTTATCATTGTTTCCTAAAATATTCTTATTGTAAAGTTCTGTAAGATTAATCCAATTGCCATCCCACATGTTATTAACATTTCTATATGCTGCTCCGTCTGCTGCATTATCAGCAGTTTCACTGCATAAAGCATAAACTTTTACATTAAGATTATCTTTTAACTTCTGTCTATAAGCTGCATTTCCTGCACTGTCAGGTATTTCCCATACACCTGTACCTACAAAATAAATACGCTTATTTATTGATTCACCGCTTATTGGTGCTTCTTCTTTTGTTCCGTTTAAAGTTGATCTAAATGGTACACGCCAGTCTACAATAAATTTTCCGACTGCACCGCCTTCATTAACTGCCTGATCCATATATACAGACAATTTAACCGAACTCTTAATTGTTGGGTCATCAATTACTCTTTGTGCTCCTTCAACCAAGTCAGGGTTATCAACTTCTGTACGCTGTACTGACGTATCCAAACGAACTACTGAATGTGGCTTCAACAATGTAATAATACCTGATTCATCCTGAGAATAGTCATCTGTGTAATCACCATCGCCATCCCAATCAATCTTATCATCCTGATTATCACTTGTTGTTCTTTCATAAGTAATTCCGGCTTTACCTATATCCGTTAATGATTCAAATCCACCATCCGGATTAAGTTCTTTCAAATAATCACCATTAACATCATCTACAGTTGTAAATCCATCTGCCTTAAATTCCTTATCCCACACAGAATCATTCCAGAAATCTTCTGTTGTGTTTATTTCAGAATCATCTAATATATTGTTTCGTACTTTTGTTTTTACACCAATAACAAAAGTTTCATCACAACCAACATATCCAGGCATATGTTTACCATCAACGTAATCCTGATATGTAGGAAGTTTATCATCTGTTCCAAAGTCTCCAGGAGTTATAATCTCAAAAGTAATTAACTGTCTATTTTCATTGTTGACATGATTATTTATTACTTTAAAGACAAATCCCGCATCTTCTGCTTCTTTACGCGTCATCTTCACAACAGTTCCATCTGTTTTCTTAAATAGAAGATATATAGCCTCATCTGCTTTTTTATCATCTTCATCAAGTGAAACAGATCTAACAATTGAAGGAAGGATTAACGTTGCCTTGATAATTCCATGTGATATATTTCCCTGTTTATAACACTCATCAGAATCTACACTGTCTGCACCATTAACAATCTTAACATTGTAATATAAATCATCCATGTATTCTACTGGTTCATTTTGTGATGGGAAGTATTCATATGTTCCTTCCTGCCACTTTGGAGATCTAACTCCAAGTTGATCCATAGCTTCTGCCGCATTCCCAGATACAAATGTTTTGTTTTCAATAACCGGACATTTCACACGTATCCTTGCAGATGTATGTGCGCCTGCATTCACTGTATCATTTCCAGCATCCATATTTGCATCTTTAGACTTAATATACAAATTTTCTCTTAATTCTGGATAATCTTCCATATTAAGTTGATCTCTATCAACTTTGATTTTTCCATCCTCTTCGACGTATCTATGGTCACCTTTCTCATCTGTTGCGTTAATTGCTGAATCTGTTCCAAGATTATGAGCTGTCTTTATTTTTGGTATAACATCATCAGGTGTATTTGGTGCCATATTCTCTTTCTTGATATCTGAGGCTGTCTTATCACTTCTCAAATCAGGTAAGGTTCCTGTCCAATTGTATGAAGAATACTTATTATATGTGTGATTAAACACATCAACAACTTTGCTTCCTACATAATATGGATTTTCAGTATCAAATCTTTGTACATCTGAATCAATTAAGAACTTATAATTGTCTAAATTACTCGAAACAAATGTATGTGTTGACTGATATTGATCAACTAGTCTCTCATCTGTTCCACCATCTTTTGTACTTGTATCAGGAGCATCTTCTGTGAAGAACTTAAACGAGAAAATTCTAGCAGATTCTGAATTAATCTTTAATTTCTCATCACTTCTTATATCAGGTGTTGCTGCCTGTTTAAATGTTATCTTATATCTACCTTCTGTCTTTCCATTCTCGCCTTGTAGTTCAATGTACTCAACAGTTACTTTATAACGATTCTGTTCATCTGTATACTTTGAAAGTGTTCCAAGCTTGCTTCCTGTGTAATCAGCCCCTCTCAATGTCCAGTCAAGTTGTTTAGTAGCATTTTTATCATTATCCTTAGTAAACAACTTACCATCTACATCTTTAGGCACTATTCCCGCCGGCAATATTTCCGTAACAACAGGATAGAATAACGTTCCTTGATTTCCACCGTCTGTTGCATAAGTATGTCTAACCTTATACGTTTCATATGAAGTATAACTGTTCATAACTTCCGGTGCTAAATCATTCAACCAATACTTATTCTCTACATGAATATTTAATGTAGAAGTTTCACCTTGTGGATCTACATAATAATCCTTTGCAGTATCTCCCGTAAGATCATCACCAACAGTTGTCCATGTTCTAACCATCGGTTTTCTTATGCGTGCTCTGGTTCCTGTACTAGCGTATGTATTACGTTTTCCACTAGAGAATTTACTAAAGAATTTATCATTCTCTCTAACCGAAGCACTATCTTCTAATTTTCCCTGTGCAGATACTTCTCGGTTAGTTATGTTCATACCGTTAATATATGCTGTATTAGGAGAACCATTTAGAATGAAATAGTTTGCATCATAATGATAATCTGCATGAGTATAATAAACACTCCACATATAGTCCATTCCATCTTTTTGGGTACTTACCGGATTAGGCATTACAGTAAGATAATTGTTACCCCAAAGTGATGTTGTATCATAAACCTGATAATAGAGATTTTGTTCTGTGTCAACAGGTTTAACCATTACTTCGTCATACCAATATTCATCCTTAGGTGTTTCATATACATGGGATGGAATATCCACAAACATTTGATATTTACTATCTCATCTCTGTTGAACCATTTTCCAAGATCTTTCTTTACAGTAACTTTTATTACCCATGATGTATGTTCATCTTTTGAGTAATAATTGTCCTTACCAACATAGCTATCCCCTGTTTTATTCAATATATCTTCGCTAAGAAGCGGATCTTGAATAATACTTGGTGTTTTGTATGTTGCATCATCTCCCGGTTTCTGAAGTACCTCAACAGTAATATCTGACTTATCGATTTCTTCATACGTTGCATTCTTTGATGTTCCTCCATTCATAATTTTAGCCGTTACATCGCTAAAATCAGGAGTTCCATCTTTTTTGAGCTTTGGTTCAATACCCTGAGGCATAACATATGTATACTCTATTCCACCAGTAATATTCCAATCTCCATAGTTATACGCCCCTATACGAGATGTAAAATACTGATCGTATTCCAATGTTGTAATAGTGTCATCATTTAATTCTCTTGTATAGTCTCTGATATTGGAGCATCCTGAATACCAAACATCTGATTTATAATGATCATCCCATTTTTCTTTTCTATAGTTAGTTTCCAAATATTCTTTAGATTTAAGGTAATCAGAATCTCCTATCATTTCGGAACTTGTTGCAATCCAACCCGTCTGTAAATGCAATCTTGACTCTGCCCAAATAGAAACTTCACCATATTTATCAGTATTTTGCCAATCAGCACTTCTAACTCTATACACCATCAAAAGATTATACCAATCTCTTGCATATCCACTTATTGAATTACTTCTATAAGATTCACTTACTGGTAATTGATCATTCTTTCCATTTTTTCTGGTTGGAACATAGTATGTCTTCTGCTGATTATTTGCAGTTCTTATATCCTCATCTTTTAGATATCCATTTGCTCCATATCTATTATCGCCTGCACTTGTAGAGTTTCCTGAAGAACCAGGCATATATACAATAGAATCTTTCAAATATTCATATTTGTCAATGTTCTTATTTCTAGTTCCACTAACACCCACATCATGAATTAAGTAACTTAAGTCCATCATATCATTTTGGTTAGCAAACTGTCTGCTTACTTCCCAAAGGCTCCAAGATATGGATAAGAATACCTTGTAGAACTATATGAATATAGATACTGATAATATTCGCCCATCTTTGGATAGTAGTCTACAAAAGTCTTTGATGTACCATCGTCATATTGTCTTGTTGTATATGCCATAGGCAAATCTTCTTTTCTAATTTCAGCATCATAATAAATTTCTACTCGTTCACCAATTTCCAGTCTTGAACCTTTTTCAAACTGAATTGTATAAACATTGTAATTTATCTTTGTCGCTTCACTATTGTATCCGCTACTTCCCTTATTGAAGTTAAGATCAGCAAAGACATTACCTGACGCAAGAGCCGCCCCATCTTTATCTTTCTTTGTTGTAACAAAGTCTCCACCGTAATCTTCAACTTTGTTAACTGCCCTCGTATCAATTGTATAACTTGGAATATCTGTTTTCAGTTTTCCATCCTTGTCATACCATTTTATTTTAATGTTCTTTGTGTCTAATCCTGATGCCGTTATATATTCAGGAATCTTGTCAAATACAACAGGTTCTAACAATGCACCTTGAGAACTTTCTGTGTCTGAGGATTGTTTATAACTGTTGTCTTGTAATAAACAGTATCTCCCGGTCTATATCCCTTAATTTGATTTGATCTGTCGTATACTCTTTTCCTGCCTCATCTTCACTATCAAATATTTGAGTATGAACAGTCACAATAGGTCTCTCTCTTGCAATTACATTAGTCGTATTTCCACTACCAACAAAAATTGCTTTTCCCTCATACACTGCGTCATCTGATACCTGTTCCTCTGTCGTATTAGTAACATCTTCATTATGTGAATGAACTAATTTAGCATCTGCTGATACAGTCATAGTAAATTTGTCATCTGCTGCACTATTCTGCTTTTCGTATTCATTTCTAATGTCTCTGTATCGTCCAACACCATAAAGTTCAAAAGGCTCCGTATTTGTAGCAAACACTTCTGCAGAAGCCGGAACATCTTTATATGTCCATCTAACTTTTACAGCATCCTTTAATAGATAATACCCATCATCTTTTTGCTGTTGAGTTAAAGTATCACCTTCAATAACTTTGTCTTCTGATATCCATTGAGTTTCAGTATATTCTTTATCTTTATAAATTCCAATATCTGTTCCAATGACTTCTCCTGACAAATCTTTATAGAAAAGATACTCAACATCCGCCTTCTTTGTTCCTGTAGGATCCATTGTTGCAGGATATTTAAATTCAGCTTTCTTTACTAAATCAAATCCTTTAAACCATCTTCCATCATTCTTGTTGTTAGATAAGAATGATACTGTGTAAGTTGCTGTGCTAAGTGAATGTAATGTATCGTTAAATACATCTGTATTATTCGCACCTCTTACTTCAACAATCATCGGTCTCTCATCTATATGTGGATTAGTGTCACTTGTCTTTCCAGTTCCTTCATATGCATCTGCATACTTATAACTTACTGATAAGTTTTGGCTATCAAAGAACTTCATCGAACTTCTGATGTTAGTGTAGTATGTACTTTCATTATTATATATTGAATTATAATAACCAGTTCCACCAGTGTATCGATAATATACCGCTCCTTCTGTAGTATCATTATAGTAATCTCCCAGCCTATTATCCACCTGACCGTTTTCATGTAATATTCTGTATTGAGAATATGTATGTCTCGCTCTTGACGTGATAGTAATTCTTTGCTGTAAATTACTATTAATTCCCTGACCTTCAAATGGATCTATTTCATTTGTCAATTGGGTGACAACAACAATTTTTATTTTTTCATCACCCTTTAATTGATTTAATTCATCAGCCTTTGTTACATCACCACAAGAGATATCTAACCATTTGTAATTAGTGTTATTACCTGCTTTGTCCTTATAATAACGTTTATTACCTGTAGCATCTACGGTAGTATTAGTTGCTCCTGTAACTGTAAACTGACCTAGTATATCTTCATTTGGAATACTTGAATTATTTTCTAAAATATAATATCCAATGATTCTTTGTCCTGTAGGTGCATTAAATCTCATATCCGGATGATATAAAGGAATCATAGTATCTTTATCAGCACCAATTGTTATCTGATATTCTACATAATCATCTGGTATTAAATGATTTTTGTCTACTGCAACTTTTGTTGTACCGTTACATCATATGCAAAGGAAGTTGTACCTGACTTAATTTTGCTTTCACGTTTCATATTAACAGTCATTGTACTTACAAGATTATTTACTCTATAATAGTCATATGTAGTTGTAT
>ERZ859980.1017-NODE-1017-length-13222-cov-3.732665_pt1 | contig 13222 bp, 15 predicted proteins | sample MGYA00509984_ERZ859980 | MGnify/ENA primary metagenome ERZ859980 (study PRJEB30046, sample SAMN00715173) | human gut metagenome | study: EMG produced TPA metagenomics assembly of the A metagenome-wide association study of gut microbiota in type 2... | reverse complement strand
TCATTTTTTTGACATGATTTTCCCATAAACCGGTAGCAGATGGCGTCCTTCGGACAGGCCTTTATGCAGGCACCGCAGCGTATGCACTCGAGGTGATCCGGTGTCTTACACACATCCACATCCATCTTACATGCCTTTGAGCATTGACCGCATCCGACACATTTGCTGCTATCAACGGTGATTTTGAGCAGGCTGACCTTATTAAATAATGAGTAGATTGCTCCAAGCGGACAAATCCATTTACAGAAGGGCCTGTAAAATAAGATACTTAGTACAATCACTGCAATTAAAATCATACACTTGAAAGAAAAAAGCTTTCCCAGCGCAGAACGGATAGCAGCATTTCCAATAGATAACGGTATAGCACCCTCTAAAACACCCTGAGGACAGATATATTTGCAGAAGAACGGGTCTCCCATTCCTATAGAGTTCGTTACAAGCATCGGAAGAAGTATAACGAAAACAATAAGAATGACATATTTTAGGTACCTAAGAGGCTTTAGTTTGGCTGTGGATAATTTCTTTCCGGGGATTTTATGAAGCAAATCCTGAAACCATCCAAATGGGCACAAAAAACCACATATAAATCTGCCGAGAGTTACACCGAGTAAAATAAAAAATCCGGTTATGTAGTATGAAAACTTAAATTTTGATGATCCGACAACTGCCTGAAATGCCCCTATTGGACAGGCTCCTGTCGCGGCAGGGCAGGAGTAGCAGTTTAATCCGGGTACGCATACTGTTTTTGCATTGCCCTGATATATTTTACCCTTAAATAAATTTGGAATATGAATATTGGTCAGCAGCGTTGCTGCGGCCTGTATCCAGCCACGTATTTTTGCCAGTTTTCTTGATAGTAATTTCTTTTCCTTATCCAATTCCGACACACTCCAGACATAGTTTTATTGCTTTACCAAGCACTGTAGCCGCCTCACCTCTGACTGCACCATAGCTTATCATGGATACTCCAAGGATAAGCAAAATGATTTGACATGTTTTTTGGTATTTCAACATAATGTTGCTCCTTTTTGTTGTATTGTTGACCAGCTGACTTTGGTATTATACAATATAGGTTGTAAAATTATTGTTAAGAAGCAGGAGAACATTTTGAGATTATTAATTGTTGAAGATGAGAAACAAATATGTGATATGGTTGCAAAGAGTCTGTATGCTGCCGGTTATGAGGTGGATACCTGTTATGATGGGAAAGAGGCTCTTGAATATATACTGTCGGAGAATTACGATCTGATAGTTTTGGATTTGAATCTGCCGGGGATGGATGGCATGGAGCTTCTTAAGGAGCTTAGAAAATACAATGATGAAACTAAGGTTTTGATATTATCTGCAAGAGGTCAGATTGCTGATAAGGTAGAGGGACTGGATGCAGGAGCAAATGATTACATGGAAAAACCATTCCATCTGCAGGAGCTTGAGGCACGTATCAGAAGCCTGACAAGAAGGAAATTTGTACAGAATGATATATGTCTTAAATGCGGAGATATAAAGTTTGATACGATTAAACGCGAGGCATATGCAAAGGAAGAGCCGGTTCCACTAACAAGAAAAGAGAATGGTATTTTGGAATATTTACTTATCAATATAGGCAGACCGGTGAGTCAGGAGGAGCTGATAGAGCATGTGTGGGATGCCACGGCAGACAGCTTTAGCGGAGCAATCAGGGTACATATGTCTTCACTTAGAAAAAAGCTTAAGGCGAAGCTGGGATATGATCCCATCCAGAACAAGGTAGGTGAAGGCTATAAAATACGGGAGGAGTCTGACAGATGAAAAGAATGTCGCTACAGTGGAGACTTACGTGTATTACTACATTGTGTATTGCTATTATATGTGGCTGCCTGACTATGTTTGTCTATAAAAATGGTGTGCATTACATCGATTCTCTGCAGGATGCGGTAGAGTCACAGGAGGATGAAAAAGGAAACAAATCAGATGAAATATATATCAGCATACCGGACGATAAGTGGGATGAGTTTGCGGATGAATTTTCGGTTCAGGTGTACAATAATAAGGCCGACTATAAAAGAAACAGTCTGATAATCACGGTTTTGCTGGCGCTTTTGGGAGGTGTCGTCACTTATTTTATAAGCGGGCATGCACTCAGATCAATCAGGGAGTTTTCAGATAAAATTGAAGAGGTACAGGCTCAGAATCTGTCTGATTCAAGAATAGAGGAAAACAATGTTAAGGAACTGAACCAGCTGAGTATTTCTTATAATAAGATGCTTGAGCGTCTGTCGGAAGCATTTGAGATACAGAGACAGTTTACTGCAAATGCAGCACATGAGCTGCGTACTCCATTAGCGTTAATGCAGGTACAGCTTGATTTATATAACTCTGCCTCTCACCCGGGAAATGATGCAGACACTTTGCAGACCATAAAAATGGTTACGGAACAAAATGATAAATTAAACAGGATGGTAAAGACTCTTCTTGACATGAGTGAGCTTCAGACGGTGGGAAGGAATGATAAAATTATATTGGATGCTATTGTTGAAGAGGTTTTGGCAGACCTTGAGCCTCTTGCCGTGGAAAAGAATATAAAGCTGATCGGAAAATGTGAGGATGCCACTATGATAGGCAGTGATATCCTTATTTACAGGCTTGTATACAATCTGGTTGAGAATGCCATCAAATATAATCATCCGCTCGGACAGGTTACAGTAACCGCATATCAGAGAAACAAGCATGTTTATCTGTCTGTAGAAGATACGGGAAGAGGAATACCAAAGAAGCTTAGGGAGAGAGTGTTCGAGCCATTCTTCCGTGTGGATAAAGCCAGAAGCCGGGAGCTGGGTGGCGTAGGGCTAGGTCTTGCTTTTGTCCGTGAAATCGTTAGAGCACATGATGGCAGTATTTGTATCAAATCAGGCAAGACTGGGGGAACGATTTTCGAGGTGACTTTTGCACAGCATTCAATGTAGCGTTCCATTTTACACATTTGTCAACGCTATTAAAACGGATTTGTTAAATGAGAAAAATAGAATAATTTGTTTTTTATTTGAGTTGGAACTCTGCTTGGAGTTATTTCTACCCATAGACTATTGTCACAGTTTGGCTATTCTCTGGGAAGAGGAACGGTTTTTTCCATGATTGCAGTGTTGTTTGTACTTCCATGCTTTTTGTATCTATCAGACGGCATCTGCATTGGGGAAAAAAAGAAAAAGCTCTTTGGCATATGATGCCTAATACGGATATGAAGTAGGCTGCACTCTCAAATCCCTATGGAATCGGTAACGCCGGTACTGGATATCAAAATCCCGCACCGGCGTTATTTGTATGCCAGACATGCTCATGGATCTTGACATTGCTCGCTCAGAGGGAACTTATCGTAAGGTGATGGCTAAGCATGCCAACCCGGTGCTTCTCATCCTGGATGAATGGATGCTTCTTAAACCGACTGATACAGAACAGAAAGATATCTTTGAGCTTCTTCATCGGAGGCGTAAGAAATCATCCACTATCTTCTGCTCTCAGTATGTATTCGAGGAATGGTACGACCAGCTTGGAGGAAAAGCAAGTCCTCTGGCTGATGCAATCATTGATCGTATTGCTCATGATAGCTATCAGATCAACATCACAAGCATTGATGCTGAGCATGACCGATCCATGCGGGAGGTTTATGACTTAGATAGATCGCTGCGAGAGTAATACTCTAATTATAAAGTGGCTCATTCCGTCTGGACAGGTGGCTCATGCCACACCGGACGGGTATTTTTTTCTTTCTATTAAGCGATAATCTAAATCAAATTCATCTGGCGGATTACCAATCAAATACTCTTTCTTTTCATCAGTAACATGCAATTTCAAATATTCTATCAATGACATCACCTCATTTAGTATTATGTATCTTCTTTATGTCTTTTTTCCGTCTTTGCACTCGTCAGATTATTGCGATGATTGGTTAAAAGTTTCTTTACTCCAGCGGCTCTTTTATCAGGCTCATTGTCTTCATCATCAATTAACTCTATCATTTCTTCTATAGATTTAAATTCTTGATTTTTCACAAGTATATCTACACATCTTACAACCGAGCTACCATGAATTCCTTGACTATTCAGCATTACTAACTGATTATCACCAATATCATCATCTAACTCCTCATCTTTCAAATCTTCGCCAGAAATGTCAAAAATAAATGAAAGCGTTTTCTTTAGAATAGTATCCTCTATATAGCTTTTAGAACTAGACATATTTCTTATCCAAAACATCCTTAATCCTATCGCCAAAACCGGTATTGTGGTTAGTTTGAATAGCACGATCCATGAAGTTGGTAATATTGCTAATTCTTGCAAAATGCAATATGCTATGTTTAAAGCAAAATAAAGTACTATACCGAGAGCAACTGTTGCTCGCGTCTTGCTTGCCCTATACAATTTATATATGGCAATAATTGATAAAACGATTAATGCTAATAACAATACTCCAAACCCAATCAATCCAAGGATTCCGAGTGAATAATAAATATAAGTAAAGATATAATCTCCTCCATAATAAAATGGTCTTGAAACATTTATTGATACCCTTTCCATCAGAAGATCTCTTGCATGGTGGACGCTTTTATTTTTCAAGAACTTGTCCCAACTTGAAAAGTGATTTAACTCATATATTGCCTGTAAAAATAAATATGCACTTGATATTATCGTACCAATCAAAACGCCAAAATTCATTTTGTGATTAGCTGATGAAATAAACATCCAAACAACAATCATAGTTGCTGCAAAAACACTCATAAAAATAAAAGAATCTGTATATAAATAGTGCATATAAGAACTAAATAAAACAAAGGAAATTCCATAAACTGTTCCCCAAAATTTACTAGTAATATAATTGCTTGTTTTCGCCAAAATAAACACACCTAGTAAAAAGAAATATGTAGCATAGATTCCTCTCTTCCAACTGCATAGATAAAGATGATCTAAATAAAAATAATAGCTATAAGTAATGCCACCGTAAATAAGTAGTGCACCAAAAAAATTTATGAACTTTTGCTTCGACTCTTGTACATCAAACAAATTGTAAATCCCAGCCTTTATGACATTAAAGAAACGCAGAATCCTTTCATAAGGAAGCAGAAAAACAAGTCCTCCCAAAAACGAGTATTCAATCAACCTTGGAATAAAAGATTGCCAATAGATTCCATCCCTTTCAGTTCCTTTCATCCAGTATTCATCTGCTATAAGGATTAACACATACATACTTGTATAGCAAACAACAATTAGCGGTAATATTATTCTTTTATAATCTATTACTTGTGCTTTGGACATAAACCAATCCTCCCTCTTTCACTTTAACTGAATAATGGTTACTGATACTTTTATTAACGAGCCTCCTAAAGAATTCTTCAAAAAATTTAGAAAACCTCCTCTCTAATCGAGACATAAATTTTAATCTTGTATATAATTTATTCCTTTGCATTATATGAACGAAGTCTTACAAAAATATTCAAAAATATTTTCCTTTTTTCAAATACTCTTTGCAGAAAAAATTATCCGATACTCACTAACATCAATGAGTATCGGATTAAAGCAGTTAATTGTTGATATTACACATATTTTGTGATTATCGACATATATTATTCTGTATTCACTGCACTCCAGGAACCATACTTAACAGAAGAACTGCTTATATTTATCCCCTTTACCTCCCGAATTTTATCAAAGGTAGAACATTAAATTTTTTTACAATTTATACCGTTGCCACTTGTCTTTGCTGATTAAGTGCTCTTTCTCTCTCCAGTCGTCTTTCTAATTCCCATTGTCCACGATAATCCGGCAATCCTTCCGAAACATCGTAAAATGATGGCAATAATTCTGTATTCCCCCAGATTACTACGGATAAATCATCTCTTGATCTCACATTTTTTCTATATGGGATATTTTGGCTAAAATGTTTTCTTATACTGATATTATCTAATCCAACAAAAACCCCTTTTTTTCCTAATCGAGAACACTTGCAACCCATAATTTTATCACTTAATTTCCCCATAATATAACTGTCAAGAAATCTTTTATGCGACTTTGTATTTTTGTGAGCTCTACTGTCTATGCATGGAACTAATAAGCCTAAATCGTATTTTAATGCCATTCGTCTAGCCAATGAAGGAACAATCTCACTGTAAACTCCATCACTTGCCACTACTAAAGCAGCTACATTCTTATACTCATCGGGAAATTCCCATTTACTTTTAACAAAGAAAGGAAATACCTGAGATGCATATTCTCCAGAATGTTTTTTATCTTCTGTAAAAAGAATAGTGCCATCTTGTTGAACTGCTAAGATCAAACCATCTCCTGCATGAAAAACATATGCTGTTTCATTTTGAATAGCTACAATTTCTAAAGTGGATCCATAATCAAGATATTGTCCCGATTTTTCTTCAATCATATGCATATACTTATCATAGATTTCATTTACAACATTCTTAAATTCTTCTGTATTTAATTCATAATTATGTGTGTTTTCACACCTTTTCTCAAATATATTTACTGTGGTATCTAGCAAAAACGAGCTTGCTTCATTAGCATATTTACATGCTGAAACTCCGTCTGCTACAACATTTAAGTAAATCTCTCCTAAATCATTTTTGATGCAAAAGCATCCAGCAGAATCTTGATTTGGCATACCTTTTTCTAAGTGTGAAATACCGGTATGTGTTAACATGAAATTATATATAGACATCTCCATTCCCTCCATTTCGTTACTGTTTAAAAGCTATGCTGCTGTGCTACAACCATATAGCACTAGCAGCATATGACATTTATTACTTTTTGTTGTATGTAATTACCACATATCAGCAACGTTCATAAGTGTACGTGGAATAATATCTACAACACCCTCTTCTGCTTCCACTGCATTCGCCTGTGAAAGATCAATATCCATCTCTCCTGTTACTGGATCCACCTTCATAGGCAAAGAAGAATATACCGAACCAAGTAATGCCACTGACTTAACAGCATCTGTCAATCCATCATAATCTTCTGTAAGGAAAGTCTGATCAGAATATGAACTAAGTCTTTTTGCTACATCCATATCAGGGGTGGCAGAAAAAATCTTAATTCTTCTTTTTCCGTTGGAGCGCGAATACTCATCATATTTCTTAACCATCTGCATCATCTCATCCTGTAATGAAGTTGGTAATCCATCTGTAATATGAAACACCAATCCTCCGCGCAACTTCTTTCCTAAATCTTTTCCCTGGTGACACATTTCCTGTTTTGTCAAATCAAATGCTTTTGTTAATGCTTTAGCACTATCTGTTGTCCCCATGTTATAACATATTTCCTCATCTGGATGATAGTCATACATTCCAGTAAAGCCTGTAACTACCTCTACGTCTTTTCCGTAACGAATCACACAAAGTTTAATGTTAGCGCATGCTTCTGGTTCCTGTTCAATAACACTCTTAAAGGATTTGAGAAATCCGTTATATACCGGAAAGGCTCCAGCTTCCTGTACGCTCTGACTACAGTCAATAACAACTGTGACTAATAATACAGTGTCTGAATCATACAAGTACGCATCATTTAATGCATCTACAGTCTCCTGATATTCCTCTTCTGATAATACATTTTTGTTGTCCAACTCCTGAAAATCCTTTACTACTGCTTCCATAACAAATCCTCCTTAAAATAAAACATAAATTAACTGTTTCTTATCTCTTTGTAACTAATGAACGGACTGTTGCTCAAATATTCAAAATTTATTTCGTCTTACAATATGCAATTTCATACAATCTCACGTTATGGTCTATTATTCCCCATAATGCTTTTCATCATTTCCCAAGCAAATGGATTGAAACCTTGCATGTCTTTGTCAATACCTTTACTCATTAATAGATACTGTGTTGCTTTTTGAACATTACCATCAAATAAATCGTCCGCATATTTCTTGATAATTGCTGCTTCTTGAAAAGCCTTAGCATTTCGACTATGATATTCCTTCATGTCGTTTGCAAGCTCTGTTGAAACACCTAAATCAAGAATGTGAACAGCCTTTGTATCCAATCCAAAATCTGCTAACATACCCTTAATGCGATTTTCCAACCCATTTGAAAAATTACATGCATTAGCATTAACATGAATCAATGGATTGTTTTGAGTTAAATCAAACAACTCTTTCCTCGTCGCTGGAACCACCTGATTTTCAACAAATTTAGCAACTGAATCATTTCGTAAGTCAAATCCTTTGATAATATAAAAGAACTTATCTGGTACAGCAATTCTCACGGAAACATTAATTCGAGGAGTACACATTCCCTGGAGTCCTGTCTCCTTTTCTCTACAGAGTAAATTAGGTACATAAAACTGAATGTCTCTATATACATTTGGATTGGTATCATAGTAATAAAAGTTACTCGTATGTGTTGATTTTCCTTTTGATACAATGTTTTGAATACCCTTGAAATATGGGCTTAATCCAGTATGTACCGGAAATCGACCATTTTTAGTATACTTGTACATTTCTCCATCTATCACAGCAATACATCCGTATCCAGGATTGATAACCACTCTAGATTGAGACTCTACATTTTCCGCTATAGATTTGCGCAGGAGCCCCTGACCTCCTGGGTCTTCGACGAGACTGAATCCAAAATTACTTAACATAGAAACCACTTCCTTTCCAAATTAATGCTTAGATTTACAATTTTGTCATGAAATCATTATTATCATTAGACGAGGTAAATAAATCCTCATCTATATCATCTGCTTTTGCCAACATAACAAGAATCGAAATAATTCCAACTATCAAACCAATAAAGAGAACACCATAAAACACAAGCATATTGCATTCCTCCATTTCTCATTCTTATTTATAAGTTAATTTAAATCCATCTGTTACTGCAGAACCAAAAGAATACTCTAAAGATACAGCCTTGATTGTTATTGTGTCACAGTCACTTACATCAACCGAAAAATCTTTTGGTTTTTGCCCAGGTGTCACCTTTGCTTTTAAAATTGATTTTTTCTTTGATTGATTACCTTTATAAATAATCACCATAAAACCATTATTATTCTCGTTATCCCAAATTCCAGTAGTAAAAGATAGGGTTGAGAATTTTTTGCCTAAAGAGAAGGATGTTTCATTATCCCCGCAATTCAATAACTTAGTAAACTTGGTCCCATAATTTGATTTATAGTAATCATTTTGATCATCTTCATCAGAATCGTATGGATCCAATTCATTTTTATTATACAAGTTATCTGCAGAGCCAAAGATACAAGGGATATCATCATCAATCAGATCAACAACATCTCCAGAGTCAAATGCTTCTTCCTGTTCTTCAACAGAATTATCACCCGATTCTCCAATGTTTGTATCATCCTCATAGTTGTTACCAGAGTCGTCTTCATAATTTTCATCCGAATCATCATATTCCTCTTCATCGAATGATGAATCCTGATCCATACTGGTGCTTTCGTATTCATTCCCTTTTCCTTCTTTTTTAGTTTCATCATATGCATTTAATAGCTTTCCACCAACAGAAAATGCTCCAAATACAAATCCCACCAATAAAATAATCAATAATGTTTTTTTTGTCATACCAATACACCATCCTCTCTCGAAAAAAAAAACGTAAAATGTCTTTTGTTCGATAAACGAACTATCATCTAGAATCTTCAAAATTTTTTTCTGAAACTCATTTTTTTACTTTTTACAATCCACTAATAAATGCACCTATGATTGCAACAACTATCACGACAATTAGCACGTAACTAACAATTGATATAAATGCACTTACAACTCCCAAAAGAATATAGAAAGCACCAGCTTGTGCAGCCAAATCCAGTACTACTGTTGGACCATTTGAAAACTCAAATGAATAAATCAAGTATGAGACAAAAAATGCAACAGCCAGTCCCGCAACAAGCATTAAATAGGGTGCCGCCCCACTAAAAAACACATAATCACTACCACCGATAGAAGAAGCAAAGTAATTCGTTATGTAACCTTTTGCAAAAAAGGTAATCTCAATTGCTGCAACAATAAAGAATACAATCATAACCCATTTGTATCTATTTTGATCCTTTTTGATCTTGTTCATATGATCTGTAGTATTAACAGAACGAACTCTCGAAGTAGTAGCACTATTTCTCGTAGGATTCTTAGCAACATTTGCTGTATTAGTTGTCACTAGAGCATTATTCACAGTTCCATGTGAACCAGATTTATTTACATTACTTTTCACTGGATTCGAACTCACTCCATGATTGCTTGCGCTACTCTTTTTTTTTCTTTCGTGTATATTAATACCACTTTTCACGCGGTGAATTTCACACCATGGACATTTATTCCAAATTGGCAAATAATAATGTGTCACATGGTCACATTGACATTTTTTAGTCAATTCTTTTTCATACGAGATTAATTCACTAATCATTCGGCCTTCTATTCCATTGATATCGTAATCCCCCCAAAACATCATATAAAAAAATTTTTGCAAGTTCTCAGATAAAACATTAATGGAAGGACAATCTTTCTTAATATCATCTGGATTACCTTTTCCAAAATAAGGAGAATAATCATGGCAAATATTATATTCAATACACATTTGAATATCTCCAGTACCTAATCCGTGATATGGATGTGTACTATTCATTAAAAGCTTAAAAACCAAAACACAAATTCCAAATGCGTCTGTGCGTAAATTAAATGATCCCTCAGGGAACGGCTCTGGTGTACTATATTTTGAAAGCAACAGCTGCAAACTTTTATCTAAATATTCAGAACATGCAACATTTGCTTTAAAACATTTTCCACCTTTCGTGCGAAATTGATAATTATCAACATCAACTGCAACAATTCCCCCATTCGGAGTAATAATCCAATTTTTTGGATTAAAATCTGCTATAACAAAACCGTTATCATGAATTGCTTTAACACATTTTAATAGTTCGATACTAGTTTGAATAATCGCTCTATTATTTAATTGGTATAGTTTTCTAATGAAAAAATCATTTAATGTACATGAACCGTTTGGCGTCTTTCTCATAATATAACCGACGAATTTTCCTTGGGTATCTGTTACAACTTCCAATGGCCAGGCAACATCTTTTCTCGCTTTCATGGAAGAAACCCCTAACATAAGACGGATTTTTTCTTCTTTTTTGCTTACAATTTCCTTTTTCAAGAGCTTTAAGCAATACTCATCTGATAATTCAAGAATTTTTCCTTCGGATCCAGCACCGATCACTTTATATTTTGTAATATTCCTTAAATCTAATACCATATATGAGCACCTCCCATCTGCGTACTATCAGCATATGTCTATAAACAAAACTATCTATAAAAATTCATTTTTCAAAGCTCCGTCATAAAACATTCTTAAATAAATCGACAAAACTCTTTTCAAATATTGTGTCGTCTATTTCATTATGTAATCCAATACAATCTTATTTATTTCCTTATTGAAGAAGGAATAACTACGATTAACCATTCCCTCACTATCGTTTTCAGCTTCCTCATAAGCTTGTTTTATAGCGATTTTGACAAGTTTATCTGCATCAACAGAAATATTATGTGCTTGTTTAACAGTATTGACGCGCTTCATAAACATGCTATTTTCTGTTAATGCAATTTTCAACACATCCTCCGAATTTAGTGGACGCACTTGAAGAATATTATCAATTCTTCTGGCTAGCTCATCTGTCATCCCATCCTCTTTTAACATATTTAATGTGAGTTTTTGTGTACCTTCAACATTTTCGTTGCTTGCTATGCTACGGTCAGCCATAAACCCTATGTATTTTTGTGTGCACTCCTTTTCGCATTTCATCTTTCTCCTTAAATTCGAATATGCACCTGTTAAAATATACATAAACTGTGTACTTTTTCTGGTCACTCCTTCTAATTCAACACCTGGTGAAAATGGTGTTAGAATATAAATAGTACAAGTCAAAGTGAGAGCTTTTCATTCCGTCGATTAGTGATACAATAAAAGTATCGTACTGAAGGAGGAATTTATCATGGCAAAACATTTTGACAAACAGTTTAAACTGGATGCCGTCCAGTACTATCATGATCACCGTGAACTGGGATTGGTCGGCTGTGCATCAAATCTAGGCATCAGCCAGCAGTCTCTGTCCAGATGGCAGAAGGAGCTGCGGGAATCCGGTGATCTGGAATGCCGTGGATCCGGCAATTATTCTTCGGATGAGGCAAAAGAGATTGCCCGTCTGAAGAGAGAATTACGTGATGCCAAGGACGCACTTGATGTGCTAAAAAAAGCCATAAACATTCTGGGCGAATAACGGAAGCTGTTTATCTCGAAGTTACCGTTAAAGCAGAAAACGCTAAAAAAGCAGGACGCCGGGTTTCTGTTTCCGGAATGTTAAAATATTTAGGCGTTTCACGGTCAGGGTATGCCGCGTGGAAACGGCATATACCATCCGATACTGCCAAACGCAGAAAACTGCTCAAGGACAAGATCAAAAAGATTTATGACGATTCTCATCAGAATTATGGTGCCCCTAAGATCACAAAGGAATTGCGTAAAACAGGGGAAAACATTTCTGAAAGAACTGTCGGCAAATACATGAAACAAATGGGCATCAAGGCCCAATGGATCCGTCCATGGACAGTAACAACTAAGGATTCCGATTTCAGTAATGAATTACAAAATATCCTTGATGAGCAGTTTAATCCTGAACGTCCAAATGCAGTCTGGTGTTCAGATATCACATATATCTGGACGATGGAAGGTTTTGTATATCTGACCAGCATTATGGATCTGTATTCAAGAAAGATCATTGCATGGACGCTTTCCAAAACATTGGAAACATCCTGTGTGATTGAAACTATAAACAAAGCAAAAGCAAAACGCAGCACCGAATTACCTTTGATCATCCACAGTGACAGAGGCAGCCAGTATGTATCGAAAGAATATAAAAAGGCAACAGCAAAAATGAATCGAAGCTATTCCAAGAAAGCTTTTCCTTGGGATAATGCCTGTATCGAATCCTTTCATTCGCTGATAAAACGGGAATGGCTGAACCGCTTTAAGATCAGCAATTACAAACATGCATACCGCCTGGTATTTGAATACTTGGAAACGTTTTATAATATCAAACGAATTCATAGTCATTGCGATTATATGTCATCCGATGATTTTGAAAGATTGTATCAACAGGCAACTTCGGAATTGCTGGCAGGTTAGAATGAGAAAAACTCATTTTAACTTGTACTAAATCTTGACATAGGACCA
>ERZ859980.1014-NODE-1014-length-13240-cov-1.985438_pt1 | contig 13240 bp, 10 predicted proteins | sample MGYA00509984_ERZ859980 | MGnify/ENA primary metagenome ERZ859980 (study PRJEB30046, sample SAMN00715173) | human gut metagenome | study: EMG produced TPA metagenomics assembly of the A metagenome-wide association study of gut microbiota in type 2... | reverse complement strand
CCAATGCAAAGCCAAGGAATTTAAAATTTCGGATTGCAAACACGCTGACAGTACGGCTCTTTTCTCGGTTGACTGTAAGTTTCAGCCTCTCCTCAAGATATTTTAACGATAATACATCTGGGTTATTGCATACTTGAAGCATTGATTCATACTCCTTCTTGGTGATAAATGCCATTACCTGTTTATCTGCTTTTATCTCAAAATCATGTCATACGTTGGAACTGCTCATAAGCATGGTTTCAATACTTATGAAACAATCAAAAATGCATTTTCAGGAAACCCTGAATTTATCTTTGGATGAGAGGTTCTGAACAGTTACAGAATAACAAAGAACTCACCTGCATGTTACCACGCAGGTGAGTTCTTTTTATCCATATCAACTATTCATCACCCCATTCGCAAAATCGCATCTACGATGCTGCCTTTTGCTCATGTGGTTACTTCGCCATATTAATATCACCAAATATTCTTATGAATGCAGGCATTCAACGAATATTAGGTAATATTATCTGGCTCTGAATAGTTACATTATCTCTGTACACGTCCGGAAGCATCGCCGCCAGCCAGGGTCTCAACTTCTTTTCTGGATACCAGGTTGAAGTCGCCGGGGATGGTGTGCTTCAGAGCAGATGCAGCTACGCCGTACTCAAGAGCATCCTTGAAGTTCTTGCCATCCAGCATACCGCAGATCACGCCGCCTGCGAAGGAGTCACCGCCGCCTACACGGTCAACGATGGGATGGATGCTGTACTCTTTGGAGTGATAGAACTCCTTGGTATCTCTGGAGTAGATGCAAGCAGACCAACCGTTATCGGAAGCGGAATGGCTTACACGCAGAGAGGATACGCAGTACTCGAAGTTGAACTTGTCAACCATCTGCTCGAAGATGGACTTGTAACCAGCCAGCTCCAGCTCACCGCTGGTAACATCGGTATCGCCGGGCTTGAAGCCAAGTACCAGCTCAGCATCTTCTTCGTTACCGATACATACATCAACGTACTTCATCAGGTTGGTCATAACCTTCTGAGCCTTCTCGGAGCTCCACAGCTTCTTACGGAAGTTCAGGTCTACGGATACCTTTACGCCATGCTTCTTAGCAGCGATCAGAGCCTTCTCGGTCAGCTCTGCAGCAGCGTCGGATACAGCGGGGGTAATACCGGTGAAGTGGAACCAGTCAGCGCCTTCGAAGATCTCATCGAAGTTGAAATCAGCCTCGGTTGCGGTAGAGATAGAAGAATGTGCTCTATCGTATACAACCTTGGAAGGGCTCATGGAAGAACCGCTCTCCAGGTAGTAGATACCCAGTCTCTCACCGCATCTTGCGATGTGCTTGGTCTCTACGTTGTACTTTCTCAGAGCTGCTACTGCGCACTCACCGATCTCGTTGTCGGGAACTGCGGTAACGAACTCAGCGTCATGACCGTAGTTAGCCAGAGATACTGCTACGTTAGCTTCACCGCCGCCGTAGTTTACATCGAACTCGTCTGCCTGGATAAATTTCTCGTTGTTGGGGGTGGACAGTCTCAGCATGATCTCACCCATGGTAATTACTTTTGCCATTTTGGTATATTCCTTTCTCAAATTAAAATTATCTATAATCTCCGGTTGTTCCGATTGCATATTCCGTCACGGACCCGCTCTCGCTTCGGCCCTCCCGTAGCGGTACATAAGATGCTAAAATACAGCATCTAAGTACCGACGGTCGGTTAGAGTCCGTGTCGAAACACGCAACCGTCCAACCTGATAGTTCTAAATCCTATTCATTCCACCGTGTAATCGCTATATTACAGTGGAAGCGGGTCCGCGACTGAAATATGAAGTCGACGGATCCGTCCGGATTCCGGAATCCTATTCTTATTTCTGTACCAGATGAATAGCGAAGCCGCCGATCTCCTCTTTCAGGTAGATAGCCTTCAGGTTGCCCTTGGCATCTCTCTTAGCGGACTCTTCGTTGAACTCAACACCCAGAACAGTGCTCAGGTAGTTGACAGCTCTCTCGATGTAGTTGGTCTTAACAGCGATGTGACCGTTCTTGCCCAGGTAAGGAGTCTTCATAACTTCCAGAGCAGAGCCTGCGAATACGGAGCTGTTGCCAACCTTAGCGGGCATACCGAAGATGAATGCGAAACGGTTCGCAGCCTTAACAGCCTCTTCCTCGTTCTCTGCATTGACACCAACGTGAGCAAGTTCGAAGCCCAGCATGGTCTGTACTGCTTCTCTGGTCAGCTGCTCGATCTTGTCCCACTCACCGGCGTTGATCAGGTCACCGGGAACCATCCAGGAACCACCGCATGCGATGATCTTGGGGAAGTCAAGGTAAGAAGTCAGGTTCTTAGCGTTTACACCGCCGGTAGGCATGAACTTCATGTTTACATAAGGAGCTGCCATAGCCTTGATCTTAGCCAGACCGCCGGACTGCTCAGCGGGGAAGAACTTAACTACATCCAGGCCAAGCTCGATAGCCTGCTCGATGTCGCTGGGGCTTGAAGTACCGGGAGTGATAGGAATGTTCTTCTCTACACAATACTTAACGGTTCTGGGATTTAAGCCGGGGCTTACGATGAACTTAGCGCCTGCTGCTACTGCTGCGTCAACCTGCTCTGCGTTCAGAACGGTACCTGCACCAACACACATGCTGGGGAAGTTGTCGGTCATGATCTTGATAGCTTCTGCTGCTGCACTGGTACGGAAGGTAACCTCTGCACAGGGAAGTCCGCCTGCGCAAAGTGCCTTTGCCAGAGGAAGTGCATCTGCTGCGTTGTCAATTTTTACAACCGGTACGATACCGATTTTGCTGATTTGCTCTAATACTGCGTTCATAAATAACACCTTTCTGTCTTATAGACTAATAGTTATGTGAAAAATCTTCGCAGGAGATCCTGTCGAAAATATTTCTGCAAAATGAAACCAATACTTTTATGCCAGTACTTCCTTCGCTGCCTCAGCGATCTTGTCGCACTTGCAGTTTGCAAAGAAATACTCCTTAAACCTGGCACCGGATAAAGCACCCTTTACCAGTTCACGATCCAGATTCTTCAGGATGGTAACCATATCGGTATGAGTTACTTCTTTTACCTGATCCAGGATCTTCTTGTTGCGCTGCTCGGGAACAACTCTCTCAGGGGGATATCCACCGCCGCCGGGAGCACAGAACAGCTTTTCAAAAGTATACTGTAAGTTCAGTTCACCGCCCCAGCCGAAGTTCTCAGCAAAAGGAAGTGCTACACAGTTACCGTCGTTTACCTGAGAGAACAGGTAAGCATCCAGAGGGGACTCAATGTGTCCACACAGAACCTTGGGGAAGGAATTGCATGCAAGCATGGCACCTTCGCCGGTTCCGCATCCGGTGATAACGAAATCCGCTGCCCCGGAGTTCAAAAGAACTGCTGCCAGAATACCGTTCTGTACGTAGGTCAGGGAATTGGGATCCTCTGCGCCGCACATACCGTAGTTGAATACTTCATGACCCATGGGCTCTACTACTTTTTTAAGAGTAGCGCAGATCATTTCATTCTTAGCAGCCTGACTGTTTTCATTAATCAAAGCTATCTTCATGAGATACTCCTTTTCCAAACGCCACAACAGTCAGCCGCTGAAATTCTTCTGCGACTGACCTGATGTGAAGTGTTTATTCTATTTTTGATATCCTGCGTAAATGCACAAGCTCCATAGCTACTCACTCGCAAATTCGTGCTTCGCACTCTGCATCCGGCTCGTAAACTCACCGGATATTTACTCGTGAGCTGTGCAAGGAAAACAAATGTCCGCTACGCGGCCGCTTGTTTTCCTTTTGCACAAGTTCTACTGGGGCTGCTTGCCGATGTAAGCAAGGATACCGCCATCTACATACAGGATGTGTCCGTTGACTGCATTGGATGCCTCAGAAGCAAGGAATACAGCGGGGCCGGTCAGCTCTTCGGGCTTTAACCATCTGTTAGCAGGGGTCTTAGCGCAGATGAACTGGTCGAAAGGATGTCTGCTGCCATCGGGCTGGATCTCACGAAGAGGAGCCGTCTGAGGAGTCTCGATATAACCGGGTCCAAGGCCGTACACTGAATGTTGTACTGGCCGTACTCGGAACAGATGTTTCTGGTCAGCATCTTTAAGCCGCCCTTAGCTGCTGCATATGCAGATACAGTCTCACGACCCAGCTCGGACATCATGGAACAGATGTTGATGATCTTACCATGACCCTTCTTGATCATTGCAGGGATCACTGCTTTCGATACGATGAAAGGTGCATTCAGGTCTACGTCGATTACCTGACGGAACTGATCTGCGGTCATCTCGGTCATAGGGATTCTCTTGATGATGCCTGCGTTGTTAACCAGGATATCGATGGTGCCTACTTCCTTCTCGATCTGAGCTACCATAGCATTAACTGCTTCTTCGTTGGTAACGTCGCATACATAGCCGTGAGCCTTGATACCTTTCTCAGCGTATGCTGCGATTCCCTTGTCTACCAGCTCCTGCTTGATATCGTTGAAGCAGATGGTAGCACCGCACTCAGCGTATGCGGAAGCGATAGCGAAACCAATACCGTAAGATGCGCCGGTAACCAGTGCAACCTTACCTTCCAGTGAGAAATTAGTGAATTCAGACATTGTTTTTTCTCCTTTTCTTTATAAAAACTGTTATTTTAGTTACATGTTCCAAAGGATCTTATTTCAGATCTCTGTTGTCAACGCCGTCCATATCATCGAAGTCCTGATTCTCTCCGACCATACCCCAGATAAAGGTATATGCTCTGGAACCGCATCCGGAATGGATGGACCAGCTGGGGGAGATGACTGCCTCTTCGTTACGCATTACGATGTGGCGGGTCTCATCGGGCTCACCCATATAGTGCATAACAAAGGCATCCTCAGGCATATCGAAATACAGATATACTTCCATACGTCTGTCATGTGTATGACAAGGCATGGTGTTCCATACACTGCCGGGCTCTAACTTCGTCATACCCATCTCCAGCTGACAGCTCTCTACCTGTCCGGGAAGGATATACTTGCAGATTACTCTGTGGTTGGCATCCTCCAGAGTACCCAGTTCTACTTTATTCTCATCCTTTACAATGACCACGCCCTCTTCGGGAGTACCTTCCGGCTTGATCAGCACGGTCGGATAAGTCTTATGTGCGGGAGCGGAATTCAGATAAAATTTAGCGGGCTGTTTCTCATCTTCACTTGCGAAAATGATCTCCTTGGAGCCCATTCCTATGTACATAGCTTCCTTGTAACCTACCTTGTACACTTTGCCATCAACGGTAATCATACCTGCTCCGCCGATATTGATCACACCCAGTTCTCTTCTCTGACAGAAATACTCTGCACGGAGTTCATCTCCGGCGGTCAGAGTGATAGGGCTTACAGGAACTGCTGCTCCTGTAATGATTCTGTCGATGTGGCTGTACACCAGCTTGATCTCGCCGGGTACGAACAGATTCTGGATCAGAAACTCTTCTCTCAGACGCTCTGTGGTGTAATGCTTCACATCTCTTGGTGATACTGCTGTTCTAAGTTCCACCTTACGCCTCTCTTTCCTCAACGGGCGGCCTGCGTGCCGCTATTGAATGTTACCTTTTTATGAAAGCACTTACATTATAACATATCATTGTAACCATTTCCAACACATTTTTACTATTTTTTATAAAAATTTTGGAAGGCTGTAACTGCTTTTCTCTTTTGTATGAGTTAAGTATACTAGAAAAGATTCTCAAAGTCTTTTCATATTTTAATCTAAACATTGCAAATTTTGAACTTTTGGTGTTTAATAAAAGAAAAAGCGAAAAGGATGAAAGAAATGGAAGAACTTACCTCCTGTAAAACAGCCATAGATAACTGTAAAACCTCCGGGACTTTTGCCATTGCCCACTTATATAAAGAAGAAAAAGCCATGGACATGCACATCCATGACTGCTACGAGATCTACTATTCCATCTGCGGCGGCAAACAGTTTCTGATCGACAACTGCTTCTACACCATCGCCCCAGGCGATCTCTTTATCATCAACCAGTACGAAAGTCACAAGCTGACCCAGATCGACAACTCGTCCACGAACGTATCGTTCTGTCGGTGGCGCGGATTTCATGAAGCTGATCTCCACCAAAGAGACGGATCTGAGCTTTTGCTTCACCCACCGCAGTGCCCCCTTTTCCCATAAGCTTTCGCTCAACAAGGAACAGCAGAAACGTTTCCTCTATTATATCAACAAAATCACTTCCGCGGAGGGCTTTGCCCATGACATCACGGAATACGCCGCTTTCATGGAGCTGATGGTCATGCTCAACACGCTGTTCATCCGCAGTGCAGAGCAGACGGCGGCCGGGGAAACCGTAACAGTTCCCGCCGAATACAAGGACAGTAGCTACCGCTACAACCATCAGGTGGACGATATTCTGGCTTACATCAACCAGAACATCTCCCAGCCTATTACAGTGGAACAGCTGGCCGGACAGTTCTACTTAAGCGAATCCTATATCTGTCGGATTTTCAAATCCGCCACAGGCACCACCATTAATAAATACATCACCGCCCGCCGCATCAGTATCGCCAAGGCGGTTCTGAACGAAAACGGCAATGTTATGGAAGCCTTCGAACGCAGCGGTTTCACGGACTACAGCAATTTCTTCAAAGCCTTCACCAAAGCCGTGGGTGTTTCCCCGAAAAAATACGCAAGCCTGAGTGTCAGCTAAACTGCTGACGCTCAGGCTCTTCTTTTTACATTTCTTAATCATTCGGTCTCTGGTAGAACCGGCCCGCCAGATTCTCCGTACGGATCATGTTGACAAAGGCCTGCGGGTCCGTCTCCCGCACCGTATTCACAACTTTGCTCACCTCGTCTCGTCCCACCACGGAATACAGCACGTCACATTCCTGTTTGGAATAACAGCCCTCACCCTTGATCAGGGTGGCATCGTGATGGGTGATCTCCGCAATAGCTTCGTAGACATCCTCCGGCCGTTTCGTCACGATGATCAGTGTCTGCTTCTGGTAGCGCTTGTACAGCACATGGAGTACCTGCGTGGAGGTATACTGAAAAATAATGGAATACAGCGCCTTGTCCCAGCCAAACAGTGCTCCGGCGATTCCAAGGATCACCACATTTCCCGCAAAAATATAATTCCAGGAATCAATGCTGTACTTTTCCGACAGGAAGATCGCGATAAAATCCGTACCGCCGCTGGTGGCATTGGCGAACAGACACAGGCTGATGGCCAGTGCATTGATCAGTCCACCGAAGATAGCAATCAGCAGAATATCCTCCGTTACCGGCCAGGCGGGCACCATATCCGTCAAAATACCGCTCACCACGATCATCAGACAGGAATAACCGGTGAACTTTTTTCCGATGAATTTGAAGCTGATGACCACCGGAACCGCATTTAAGATAAAGTTGATCACCGAAAAAGGAGGCTCCCAGTGCCACAACAGCACGCTGATCTCCTGGATCAGTCGGGTCAGACCGTTGAATCCACCGGGGATCAATCCCCCGGCCCGGACAAAGCTTTTCAAATTGACTGCCATGATAAAGGATCCCGCCAGGATCAGGCAGGTACGCCGCAAGGTATCACAAATACTCTTCTTCGTCATAATTCGCTCCTTCTTACATCCTTCCTGCCTCTTCCTTCACAGAACCTTCCTCTGTGTGCGTTTTTTCCGCATTCCCGTCTTCCATCGTTTCGTCTGCTGCCTTTTGCAAAGGCTCATTCTCCGCACAGTCTTTCCTTTTCCTGTCACACCTCTGACACAACCGCATCCCAACAGGATCAGTACACTTCCCGCACTCACTAAAATACCGATATTCCGTCCTTCCGGTACATAGTGCATCTGTATCGTATGTTCTCCCGCTTCCAGATCAAATGCCATGAGCGCATTGCCAAACTGCTCAGGCTCTGCATTTTCTCCGTCGATCTGCACCGTCCAGCCCTCCTCATAAGGCACGGACAGGATCAGTCTGCCGGCTTCTTTCAGACTTAAGGTTCCGGAAATATGGGTGCTGTCCATCGCTACATTTTCAAGATGTTCTTTTGACAATATCTCCACTGCCTGTGCCAGCACTTCTTCATTCAGTACATAAGCTTCCGCCGATACCTTCGGGGTATCGTCCGTGTCATCCCCATTGGTCAGCGTCACGCGCTCTCCCTCCAACAGATATCCCAGATACAGAATGGATCCGTCCTTCAGATCACTGTAATCCTGCGTCTCCAGCGTTCCCCCAAGCACCTGAACCTTTTTCGTCCCTGTGGCATTGATCCTCGCGTAATAGTAGCCTGCCCGGTCCGCCGTAATACATACATTATCTCCGCTAGTCTCACTGGTCGCCCGGTCCAGTAAGGGCTCTGCGATTCCCAGATCCTCGGTCAGCTGATTCTGCACTCTCACACCGGTGCCGATCTCGTCCGTAACATTCCAACCCATCGGTGCCACATAGCCAAAAGGCAGCGTATATTTACAATGATATAAATAAACATCTCCGCTGTTATTCACGATCTCATACAGACCGTTTTCGTATTTATCCGATTCGCCGAACATATAATCCACATTCAGGAGTGCCGACACGAAAGCTGTCGCTCCGTCAAATCCGTAATAAACCTTGCTGTGACGCATACCCAGCATTTTATACAGGTCCATGACGTTGGAATTCATGGTGGAGGAAAATACGGAAGCCGTAGGGTATCCCGTAAGAGTACCGTCATTTTTCGTCTTGCGGGTAAACTTCTCGATACGGAAGAAGTCATCCCCCTCCTGTTCCTGCGTAAGGGCGTACAACGCCTTATAATCCTCCTGGTCTCCCAGATAAGCGCTTCGTCCGGTAGTGCCCAGACTCGTATTAAATGTATTGATGCTCAGCTCCGCCACTATGCACGCCAGCACCAGAATCCCCAGCACCTGCCTCGTCAGTTCGTCTTTTCTCGTCCGGTACAGATACAGAAGCACACCATAGATCGTAACAAATACCAGGGTCAACACTTCAATGCCGGTGTCAAAATCTTCACTCTCCACGAATTTTTCACAGGCAAGTAAAAATATCACCGCCGCCAGATACCCATAGATGATCTGCCTGGGAGAAGTGCCCTCCACATTTCGGAAAGCATCATAGCACATGACAAGGATCAGAAAAATATATAGAAAAGACTGTCTCGCCGGCAGGGAATCCGGATAATTCAGACCGTGCCATAAAAAGTCCAGGACATTGGTTCCGAAGCTGAGCAGCAAAAATCCCGCCAGTGCCAGATTGCAGAACCGTTTTCTCACCGATATTTTTTCATTCAGTGCATACATGGGCACCAGTAAAAATACTGCCACACCACAGTAAATGTTCGGCCAGTGTTCCAGTCCCCTCTCCGTGGTCACGCACAGGCAATGTCTCGCCAGCATATCAAACACGGAAAAATAGGACTCCAGCGTACCGGGGAAATCCGAATTGCCAAAATCCGTCCGTAGAATAGCACAGACCTCCGGAATCAACAATGCCGCTGCCAGACCTCCGGCCAGCAGGGAGGCAAATGCAAATCTTCCGATCCTGCCGAATACGATCCGTGCTTTCCTGCTCTGCCCTTCCGTCATGGTATAGTATTCCGTGATCAACAACATTCCAAAATACAGCACCAGAAAGATACAGATCATAATGGAGATGTAATAATTGGTCAGAATACAGAGTCCCAGAGTCACGGTATACATGACCCATTTGCCTTCTCTGACCAGCCGCTCTGCTCCTAACAGGATCAAGGGTAGCAGGATCAGGCAGTCCAGCCACATCACATTCCAGTTGTAGGCCGCCAGATAGCCGGACAGAGCATACGCAGTGGAAAACAAAAGAGCCGCCGGATCCTCCTTGCCGAACACTTTCCGCAGATAGATGCTGAAGGTAAGCCCCATAAGGCCGATCCGCAGGATCACCAGATAACTCATGAATTCCATGATCAGGCCTTCCGGCAGCAAAAATACCAGCCAGTTAAAAGGACTTGCCAGATAATAGACATACAGTGCCAGGAAATTCGATCCGATCCCTACATTGTAGGAATAGAACAGTCCCTCTCCCGCTTTGATCTTGTGTACAAATTCACTTAAAAAAGGCATATACTGATGGTACATGTCGGAGAACAGAAAACTCCGGTCACCAAAAGGATATATGCCCCGTATGATAAAAAGAACCAGCATAATAAATGCAGGCACAAAGAACGCAAGCACAGAGATCCCTCTCTGCATCCTGCGCTCCTCACTACTTGTTGCTGTCGTTTTATTGCCGTTCATATTATTTTTCTCCCACGATCTCTTTTCTTACCTTCCGTAATCAAACAGCAGATAATACTCCAGCCTCCGGTAATCGTTCAATGCTTCCCCACATTCCTTCACCGTCGTAAGAGTGCCGTCCGCCTCTCTCACACCTGCTGCGCTGATCACCGGGTATTCCTTCCGAAGCCCGGTCAGACTGCTCTGCAGGGCAGGCAGCGGCAGATCACAGTTCTCCAGCACATCCATGGCCAGATAATTGGCACTGGTCTCTCCGTCCATCTGCTCCTCAATGTCAAAGTTGCTCCAGATCACATAAGGTACTTTATATTTTAACAGATTTTCCTCATCTGTTAAAGTCTCCGGATTCACTTTATTATTTCTTAAGATCGGATTGCTCACATAGGTCGTAGGCTGATGATCCCCGAAGAATACAATCATGGTATCCTCTTCCGCCTGAGAGAAGTAATCGATCAGACCCTGCAGGGCGGAATCCGTCTGTTTTACCAGGGACAGATACATGGACAATGCTTTGGAGTCAATACCATCCACGGTAATATCCGGGGTAAAGTTATGGAATTCCTCTTCGTAACCGCTGTGATTCTGCATAGTTACGTTAAAGACAAACAGAGGCTCTCCCTCTTTTTTATTCTCATACAGTTCGATGATCTTGGCAAAGCTGCTCTCATCGGAGATATAGTTACGGATCCGTTTCGGATTCCTGAAATCGTCCTGTGACAGGAACTCATCAAATCCAAGCAGCGGATAGACTCTGTCTCTGTCCCAGCCGCTGGCATAATAAGGATGGATCGCCACAGTATGATAATCCAGTTCCTTCAGGTAGGAAGCCAGAGAAGGCATCTCCTTCTGCACATACTGCTGGTAAGCCACGCTGCCCTGCGGTAAAAATCCTATAGTGCTGCCGGTAAGGAATTCAAACTCCGTATTGGCAGTATTCCCGCCTAGCACGGAAACATTCAGGTAACCGGTTCTGGTATTCTCTGCCCCCTGTTGTAAGCTGTGAATAAAGGGCATATAGTCTTCGTTGGTGGTAAACTCTCCCCGGACTGCCAGATCCGAAAATGCCTCATCCATGATCACAATGATATTCGGACGCTTCACGCTCTCCGGGTCTTCCACAGCTGCTGCAAGCCCAGCGGAATCCTTCCCGGCCTGCTCATAATTGCTGCCGGTGCCATCTGCAGAATAATCTGCGGGTTTCTCCACATCCAGATATTCCATTTCCATCAGAAATGCCACGATATTGCCATCTCTCTTATTCATGACGGTAGGGGTAAACAGCTTGTCGTATAATCCAAAGCTCTGCACAAAGCTCTCGCTCTGTATCATGCCGGTATAACCATAGATCATGACAATGCTTAACAGGATCAGCGCCGCTCTCTTTGCCACTCTTCCCGGTGCCTTCATATGAAAACGGCTCTCGATCAACAACAAAATCAGGAATCCCACAATGACCAGTATCGTACTGGTGGACAATTCATAGCTGAAATTGCCCGCCACACTGGCTCTGTACTGATGGAATAAATATCCCAGGGCATGATGGGTGCGGAACGGAAATTCAGCACATAATAATTCGCCAGTCCTGCCACCATGAAAAAGGCCGTCTGCAACATCAGAGCCGCCCGGACATATTTCACGATTCCGAATAACAGAAGTGCGGTCAGTACATAGAACGCCATGTTCAACAGCTGGGTTTTGAAATGCATTGTCGTAAAAGGATTATGGGTATACATTTCAAACAGATAAAATGTCACTAGCGGACATACTGCCAGCGCGATACAGGAAGGAAGCTTCTCCCTGGTAATTCCTATTTTTCGAACGGAATGACGCAAAAAGCCTGTAATGGCAGCTGCGACACTTCGTATTGATTTTTTCTGTAAATAATCCATCGCTTAACTCTCCTTACGATTCTGAAGAGATTTTATCGCAATGACAGAAAAATAACAATTTCCGAATTGCACACATTTACTAACATTACAGGCTTAATTTTGTTACTTTTTACTTATATTTTACGTATTACTACTTGACTTCGTATTTTCCGGCTTCCTTCAGGCGCAGCATTGCTCTCGCCATGGATGCCTGGGATACATGATACTCCTGGATGCTCTGCTTCTGACGCAGCTGTTCCTTCGCACGCTCCAGGGCAGCCTCCGCACGGACCCTGTCGATATCCTCCGGCCGTTCTGCCGTATCCACCAGCATGATCACACGGTTATGAGAAATATAGACAAACCCCACACCTACTACAACCTTGGTCCAGTCGTCATCCTCTTTTTCCTTAAACCGTACCTCGCCTTCCTTCGTGGCAATGACCATATCCTCATGATGGGACATGATGGCCTGCTCGCCGTCCAGAGCCGGTACGATAATGATGCCGCATTTTCCGTCGAAAAATACTTTATCACTGGCAATGACCTTCAAGCTGAAGGTGTTCATACGCACACCGCCTTTCCTTACTGTGCCATGAGCTTCTTGGCCTTCTCCACTGCCTCGTCAATGGTTCCTACATTGAAGAATGCAGCCTCGGGATACTCATCCATCTCTCCGTCGATGATCGCACGGAATCCACGGATGGTCTCCTTCACAGGCACATACTTACCGGGTACACCGGTGAAGTTCTCTGCCACATGGAAGGGCTGGGACAGGAAACGCTGAATCTTACGGGCACGATATACGGTGACCTTATCCTCATCGGACAGCTCTTCCATACCCAGAATGGCGATGATGTCCTGCAGTTCCTTGTACTTCTGCAGCATTGCCTGTACCTGGCGGGCGGTCTCGTAATGCTCCTTACCTACCACATCCTCTTCCAAAATACGGGAGGTGGATTCCAAAGGATCCACAGCTGGGTAAATACCCTGCTCCACGATCTTACGGGACAGAACGGTGGTGGCATCCAGATGAGCGAATGTAGTTGCGGGTGCAGGGTCTGTCAGGTCATCCGCAGGCACATAGACAGCCTGTACGGAAGTAACACTACCCTTATT
>ERZ859980.1010-NODE-1010-length-13270-cov-1.760197_pt1 | contig 13270 bp, 11 predicted proteins | sample MGYA00509984_ERZ859980 | MGnify/ENA primary metagenome ERZ859980 (study PRJEB30046, sample SAMN00715173) | human gut metagenome | study: EMG produced TPA metagenomics assembly of the A metagenome-wide association study of gut microbiota in type 2... | reverse complement strand
CCGCGCTTGATAAAAACGGCATGATTGAGGCTTGCAATATCAAGCTCGAAAAAGGCACTAAGGCTACTGACTGGTCGCCTGCGGCCGAAGAGGACACGGAGAGAATTGCAGCGCTTGAAGCAAGAGTGGCGGCGCTTGAGGCTATGGCGGTATCGGGAGGTGAGGTATAATGCTTGATTTTGGAAAGTGGATAGTCGAGGTCGCTGTGAACGGCGTTAAGAGCGGCAGCTTTGACAGGGCTTGGGCGGCTATGCAGCTTGGCAATCATTACAGCCGTGACAGGATAACGGCGGAGGATATTGCGAGGTTTGATGAGGAGATGAATGAGTTTGAGGCAAAGATGAACGAGGCGGATAATACGGAAATTTACGAGGAGGTTATATGAGCGAAAAACAGAAAAACAAGGATAATGACAGCGCTCCGGTATATAAGAGCAGATACGGCGACGCACTGAAAAACAATCTTGCAAAGGTTATGGAAAAGAAGAATTTCAGCTATGACGCAGATAAGGACAAGCTGTTCTCACAGTATAAGAACAGCTATGAAAAATCGGGCAGAACGGCTATGCGTGACACGATGGGGAATGCGGCATCGCTTACGGGCGGATACGGCAACAGCTATGCGGTCACGGCAGGGCAGCAGGCGTATAACAGCTATATGTCAAAGCTCAGCGATAAGATTCCCGAACTTGAACAGAGGGCGTATGAACGCTACAAGGACGATGAGGAAAGTGCATATAAGCGGCTCAATACGCTTATAGGGCTTGAGAAGTCGGACTACGGAAGATACCGTGACAGCGTTGACGATTATAACACAAACAGGAATTTTGAATATAATAAAAGTAAGGATGCTCTGGCACAGCGTAATTTGCAGGCACAGTTTGAACGTGATAATTACGAGAACGACAGGGATTATAACCGCAGGGTATATGAAAACGACAGGGATTATGACCGTAGGGTAAACGAAAACGACAGGGACTATAACCGTAGGGTAAGCGAAAATGACAGGGATTATGCTCAGAAGGTGTATGACAGCGACCGCAATTATCAGATAAAACTGAACAGCTCGCTGAAAGACGCTGTGGAGAATGAGGAAACCGACAGTACGAAATTTTCGCCGGTTGACGCTTATGATTTTATCAGCAAGTACGGGGATAAAATCTATACGGATGAAGAGTATATCGAGGCGCTTTATCAGCTTTACGGTGATAAGGAGGGCTTCTTTGACTGGGTTGAGCAGATGGAAATACCCGGTGACACAAGGGGTACAACGTATCTTGAACTGCTGTATGATATACATCCGGAGATCAGGCCGTCAACGTTTAAGAAAATGGGTATGCCCGATGATGAACTTATAAGAAGAACCGCAACAGGCGGCGGAGCTACACCTCCTCATTCCCAGAGCTTCTGGTGGTTAAATCAGGGGATGACCAAAAAGTAAAAAAGTGAAAGCAAAGGAGGGGGAAATATGAGCAGGATACAGATAATTATTGACAGCATAGCAGGTGCTGTCGGAGCGGTGCTGGGATTTATGTACGGTGAGGTAAACGGCTTGTTCCGTGCGCTTATCGCTTTTATGATCCTGGACTATGTGAGCGGTGTGCTTGTGGCGATAGCGGAGAAGAAGCTGTCAAGTGCGGTAGGCTTTAAGGGGATAGCAAAAAAGCTGCTGATACTTGTGTTCCTGTCGGTAGGTCATATCGCAGACACCTATGTGCTTGGCGGTGTGCCTGTCGCTATGACGGCGGTAATGCTTTTCTATATCGCTAACGAGGGAATCAGCATTGTCGAAAACGCATCGGTACTGGGATTGCCGGTGCCGCAGAAAATAAAGAATGTACTAAGGCAGATAAAAAGTAAAAGCGGGGAGGACGACAGTGAGAACAAAGGGAATTGAATCAGCAGGGCGCAGGAGCAGTTCGATTTTACGGCGGCTGTGTCGGCAGGCTTAAGTTTGTAATTATCCGTGCCGGTATAGGCAGGGACGAGGACACTTATTTCAGTCGCAATATCGGGCAGTGCAGAAAACTCGGAATAGATTTCGGCTGTTACTGGTATGTTACGGCGACTGACAGCGAGGAACTTGACAGGCAGATAAATGCGTGCGTCAAGGTGATAGGTGATGAAAAACCGTCATATCCCGTGTTCTGCGACATGGAGGAACAGCGTCAGATAGACAACCTCACAAGCAAGGAAAGAACCGATATGGCGCTTGAGTTCTGCGACAGGCTGAACAAGGCAGGACTTCCCTCGGGGGTGTATGCAAATCCTGCGTGGCTTGAAAGCTATTATCAGAAGGAACGTATTGTAGGAAAGCGTGATATATGGCTTGCACACTGGACCGAAAGCCCGGATTATGCAAGCCGGTATGACTACGGGCAGAAAATGTGGCAGTGGGGTGTTGACAGCATCGGCGGAAATGACGTTGACGGGGATATTTGCTTTGTAGATTATCCTGCGATAACAGCTAAGTGGTACAGGGAAAATTGCGGCGGTAAGCCCGAAATGCCGGAAAAGCCCGATAAGCCCGTGAATCTGTTCAAAAAGGGCGACAGCGTGAGGGTGAAGCGTGGCGCAAGGTTTACAAACGGAGTAGAACCGTATTCTTATGTGTATGATACAATCTATACCGTTCAGCAGGTGTCGGCAAGCGGTAAGGAAACGCTTATAGGCATCGGCTCGGTGCCTACCGGATGGCTTTATACAGAGAATCTGTACAAGGCGGAAAGTGACGAGATAACGCAGAAATTTGCTGTAGGCGATAAGGTCAAGGTAAATTACGGTGCTAAGACGTATAACGGCGGTTCGCTTGCGTTGTTCGTGTACACGAATGTGTACGAGGTTATGCAGGCAGGCTCGGGTGACAGAGAGGACTATATCGTCATCGGTCAGGGCGGGCAGGTCACTGCGGCGGTAAGAGCGGAGGATCTTACGAAAATATAGCATAAAAATAACGCACAGGCGAACAGCCTGTGCGTTTGTGCTTTTAAAAAGTGCTATTATGCTTATCTGTAGGTCGTGAATTCCTGTACCCAGTAATACTTATAAGCATCGTTATATGTGCCGAATGCTACGGCGAGATTTTCAAAATCGGGATTGAGAATATTTTCACGGTGACCCTTGGTGGAAGCCATCCAGCTGTCGACTACTCTCTGTGCGGTAGGCTGACCTGAGCCGAGATTTTCTCCGACGGAGCAGAACTTATACCATAACTCATCATCGCTGTAGCCGTATATGGTCTTGAAGTTTGAACCGTCCGGTCGCAGATGGCTGAAATTCTGTTCAATTTCAGTGCAACGTGCCTTTGCCGCCTTGTATGCGTTTGTATCCCACTTATAAGGCTTAAGACCGTAGGAAACACGGATCTCATTTACGATACGGAAAACCTCCGCCTCCTCTGCGGAGCAGTTTACCGGGCTGTCGGTTATGACCGGTGCGGGAGTTGCATTATCCTGCACGGTGGGTTTTGCTGTTGCGGGAACGGTAGTTGCGACAGGCTTGCTTTCGGAAAGATAGTCGCTGTGGATGTATGTGCCGTCATCGAGCTTATAGTAGCCGGTGTCTGTCAGTGCGGCGATATTTACCGCATCTCCGTAATATTTATAGGAAACGACCTCAGCGCCTTGTAAGCCCTCTTTTCTTGCGGAACAGCTTGAAATGTTTATGTACATTGTGCCGCTACACTTTTTTTCTGTCCATGCGGGCTTTGGTGCGGCGGTTGTAGCAGGGGTTGTAGCTTTGGTTGTCGCCGCTGTGGTCTGAGTGGTTTTTGCTGTTGTGGTTGCCGATGTAGTTGTCGATGTTGCAACGGTGGTTTCCTGTGCCTCGTTATGCTTGTTGGCTTTGATGGGAACCTTTTGTTCCTCGACAGGCGCAGTAGTGGAATATGATAACTCTGAACCGTTGTTGTAGCTGATACCCTCGTCATCGGCTTTGACTCCGAACCATGAGTAACGGCTTGACAGAACACAAAGAGCGACTACGGCGACAAAACCGCATGACGCACAGCCGATTTTCAGAAAACTGCCGTGTGACTTCTTTTTTCTGTCGTATGTCTGAATCCCGCTTTCCGGGTTTTCGGTTTTATTTTCTTCGTTCATGTTCATGGGTATCACCTGCCTTTTGCCTGAACTTAACGGTAAGCATAATTTCACATCTATATTTTAGCACAAATGCGTTGAGCGTGTCAACAGATACTGAAATTACCAAAAAATATTTGTAAGGGTTGCACAAATTAATGTGTAGCGTTTATGTAAAATCACAATAAAAATAAGCCTGTTAAAAATGCACTGTTATAAAAGCAAAAGTAGATGTATTTTTGTACAAAAGGGCGAAATGGTTACAAAACGGTAACAAAATAGTTACAAATTGTTGCGGGTTTGTAATCTTTTATGTTATAATGGCGGTGACGGAAAAGATTTGCTGTCTTTCATGACGGAAGGAAAAGCAACCTTAAAGGTGTGGAGCGGGCATTATGCCCGTTCCTGCTTTTAACGGAAAAAGCGTTGTTTTGTCCCCTGCCGTTACATCGGCGGGTTATTATAAACATATTGATTGTTTGGGGCGTATGCCCGTTTGTTTTGGTTTATACGGAAAAGGATTGATAATGGGAAAACTGATGATACCCGATTACGTGACGATATTGAGGAAACTATACTTCCTGACAGCGACAGTGAAAAGGAAGCGCAGGAGACTGATGTAAAGTCTGCGGTTGCCGATACGTCGGAGAATCGGAATGAAGAAAACAACGAAGAAAAAGATAAAGGCAAAACCGGCATATCTGCTGTTGCCGACAGAATCTTTGATTTTCTGGTTATGGCAGGGCAGTATTTCTGTCATATCATAGCCGATGTATTTTCAAAGCCTGCTGTATATGTGGCTTATGCCGCCGTGTTTATATGGAAGCATACGGCGCTGTTCAGGGACGCAGTAAAGAGGACGTTCTGCGAAATAGGCAGCTTCTTCTTTGCACCTTTGTTAAAGTCAAAGCGTGTGCTTCAGCGTACAAACAGGCAGATAAGGACCGCAAAGGAGCAGGGCGACAACAAGAAAGCGGCAAAGCTGTACGGAAGTATAGCAAAGGACGCAGTATTCGGCAAGCAGGGTCTTGCGGTAACGCTGTTCAACTATGCCGCACCGATCATAGCAATAGTATTTCTTATGAGCGTTGTCGGATATGCGACGGGTACAGACTATGCGATAAAGCTGACGGTTGACGGAAAGTTTGTAGGATATGTCGAAAGCGAGCAGGTGTTCAATGACGCAGAGCGCATAATGCAGGAGCGTATCACATATATCGGCAACGAGAAGAAGATAAGCATGGAGCCGGGATATTCGCTCGAAATGCTTGGCGACCAGGAATATCTGACGAAATATCAGCTTGCAAACAAGCTGCTTGAGCTGAGCGATACTCCTATCGAGTATGCATACGGAATGTACATAGGCGGAAAGTTCTACGGTGCGCTTGTTGACAACACAGCGGTTGAGGCTGAGCTTGAGAAGATACTTGACGGCTACCGCACAAATGCAAAGGACGAGGACGTTGCCTTTGAGAAGGATATAGAGTATGTTCCCGGTCTTTATCTGTCGGACAGTATTGTGTCGAGTGATGAGATCATCAAGCTGATAAATTCCAAAAAGGAAGAAGCGTCCTATTACACTGTGGTTGACGGCGACAGCCATTCCGGAATATGCTCAAAGCTCGGAATAAGCATAGAAGAGCTTGAGGCGTTGAATCCCGGTATTATGGACGAGGACTATGTGCTGAGAGCCGGCGAAAAGCTGCTTAAAACGCAGGAGGTGCCTTTCCTGTCGGTAAGTATTTCAAGAACGGAAACATACAATGTTGATGTTCCGTATGAAACGAAATATGAGGACGACGATACACGCTATGAGGGCGTTGAAACGGTTTACCAGGAGGGCGAGACCGGAACGAACAAAATCACAGCAAAGGTGTATTATGTAAACGGCGAAGAGGTCAAGCGTACCATAAAGAAAACCGAAAGAGTGAAAGAGCCTGTAACGGAGATAATCCTTCAGGGTACTCTGCCTCCGCAGTCATCGCATTATTCAGATGCTTCTGCCGATACGGGCAAGAAGTATATATGGCCTGTTGACGGCGGCACATTCTGGGAGTGGGGCTGGTGGGACGGCGGTTATGCCGGACACAGAGGCGTTGATATAGGCGCACCTTACGGTACTGATGTATATGCCGGAGCAAGCGGTACTGTAATATTCGCAGGCTGGGACAACGCGGACTCGGTAATGCCGTGATGATACTTCATCCCGACGGATACACAACGGTATATGCCCACAACAGTGAGATATTCGTCAGTGCAGGTCAGGAGGTAAATCAGGGCGAGTGCATAGCCGCAGTAGGCGAAACCGGACTTGCATACGGCTGTCACTGCCACTTCGAAGTAAGATACGGTTCGGAAAGGCTGAACCCGAGATATTATCTCAGCGGTCTGCCGGATCCCGGATATTATTAATATGAAATTTAACGGATAACAGGAAACAACCGCTGTGCTGAGGCATGGCGGTTGTTTGGCTATCGGAATGCACCTTGACAATTTATTGAAAGTGTGATAGAATACAAATAAAGAGGGAACGACAGACGACCGCTCCCGTGTTGGCTAAGAAATAACCGTCGTAGTTGGAAGCTGTGGGCGGTTATTTCTTTTTATTTGAAGAACTGATAGTAAATATCATAACTGTGAACGCAGTAAGGAAAATACCTATCTGTGTTAAATCGCTCAAGGTTATGTACATCAGCTACACCCCCTTTCAGATGTTTTCACATCTTGGGAGATGTATTGACCGCCTGTCGTCCGAGGAACCCTCTTCGCTATTATATCATATATTTCATCTGAAATCAACCGCTGTGCTGAGGCATGGCGGTTGTGTTTTATTGCAAAACGGTCATAAATTTTCTTCTCGTTTCATAGATTTACTGTAGAGTACCCGAAAGGAAAGGACGTGCAGTATGAACGAAATTATGACAAGGGAAGAATTTTTAAAGGAACGAAATGCGGTGTGCGAGCCTGACGCTGTGGCAGGAGGGGACGCAGTTTTTAAGGAACAGGATGCGGATACGGCGGTTATGACGGAGGAGAACGGGAAGCTGGATGCCGACGGTATAACCGTATCGGAAGTAGTGGTTAAAGGCAGGCACAACAGGCAGTATGCGGGGCTGATACTCTTTATAACGGCGGTTATTGGGGCTGTTTCGGGGCGGTGTTTTACGGAAAGGCAACGGTGACTGTGCCTGATGAGATGCTGGAGGGCTTTCTCGAAGGAAGGATACACGGCGGATTTTTCGGGAATGCCGCCGCTTCGTTCATATCGGCGCTTATATGGTGCATTGTGCCGTTTTTAACCGGACTGTGTGCTGTCGGACAGCCTGTGGGTGCGCTTATCCCTGCATTCAAGGGTATAGGCGTGGGAATGACGTTTGCGGCGCTTGTGAATATATACGGGGCAAACGGGATACCGGCTTTTGCGGTGTTTGTTCTTCCGTCCGCATTTATAGGAACGGTAATCTGCTGCTATCAGTGCCGTTTGTCCGTATCTTGCTCAAACAGTGTGTTGGCTGTGCTTAAGGGCAGACGTGACGAGGCTCCGCACTATTATAAGATATATCTTGAGCGGTTTGCGGTATGCTGTATCGGGTGCTTTCTGCTGGGAATAGCGGACGCTGTTATAACTTTTTTGTTCCGCCCGATATTCGTTATATGAAACACTTGAAATTTTCGTTTCACGGGTGTATAATGTTAACAGTAAAAATTGCCTTTGGCATGAAAGAAGGATAACATTATGGAAAAAATGGAAGTATTACTGGAAACCTCCGCACGTCACATCCACGTTACGCAGGAGGCTCTCGAAACACTGTTCGGCAAGGGTCACGAGCTTACAAAGAAGAAGGATCTTTCTCAGCCCGGTCAGTTCGCCTGCGAGGAAAGAGTTACTATAACAGGCCCTAAGAGATCTCTTGCAAACGTATCTATTTTAGGTCCTGTACGTCCTGCTACACAGGTTGAGCTTTCGGCTACGGACGCACGTTCTATCGGATGTCCTATATTCGTAAGAGAATCGGGCGATATTGCAGGCACACCCGGCTGTAAGATAACAGGTCCTGAGGGCGAGATCGAAATCAGCGAGGGCGTTATCGTTGCAAAGCGTCACATCCACCTTGTTCCCGAAACCGCTGAAAAGTGGGGCGTGAAGAACAAGGACGTTGTAAGCGTAAAGGTCGATTCTGACGGAAGAAAGGCAATTCTCGGCGATGTTGTTATCAGAGTAAGCGAGAATTTTGCTGACGCTATGCACATTGATACAGACGAATCAAACGCTGTAATGGCCGCTCCCGGCATGATGGTCGAGGTAATCAAGTAATACGGCGTTACATATGACGGTTTTATCTCCGTGGCTTTGGGCTGCGGAGATTTTTTTGTAAAATATATTGAAACTTCACAAAAAATACTGTATAATACTATTATTACAATTACTGTATTACAAGTTAATAACAGACTGAAAAAGGAGGAAATATGAAAAATCTTTTCAAAAGAATTGTTGCGGCATTAACAGCCGCTACGCTTGCGGCAGGAAGCGTGCCGCTCAATATGACAGCATCGGCACAGCTTGCACCTGTGAAGGTTAACGGTCACGGTATGCTTTCATCGGTGTCGGAAGAATATATAGGATATATTGATTCCGGTGAGGGCGACAAAGTGGGGGTTGCGCCGTCTATGCTTGATATGTCGTATCTTGGCGAAAGCTACGCACAGCTTACACAGACGGCAAATAAAAAATTCCCGTCATCGTATGACCTGAGGGATTACGGCAGGGTGTCGCCTGTTGAGAATCAGTCGCCGTACGGTACCTGCTGGTCGTTTGCGTCGCTTGGCACGATAGAGTCACAGCTTATAACGCAGTTTACCGATATTTCCTTTTCTAAAAAACATCTTGTCTGGAACTCATACGAAAACGAATATATGCGTGAATTCTTCAACGGGGCAAGAAGCGAAGAGGATTTCGCCGATCCCTATAATATGGGCGGCTTTGCCGGTCTTGCGGCGGCTACGATGGCGGAGTGGAACGGTCCTGTTTATTCCTACAGATTGCCGTATGACAAGGACGATACCGATGAGCATCTGACGGGTGAAAGCGATTTCCATCTTACAGATGTGTACTTTGCAACTGCAAATACCTATATTACGGACGGGTATGATAATATTTTAGAAAAAGAAGTTTCCGAAAATATCATAAAGGAGCTTGTAAGCGAATATGGCACATCGACAATTTCGTTTTGCAGTGATGACGCTTACTACAACAATGAATATTACACTTCCTTTTGTTATGACGAGAATAAAGTTTCCGACCATGCGGTTTCGGTCGTCGGATGGGATGATGATTTTTCAAGAGAAAAATTCGGCACAAGCGATGACACACGTCCCGAAAAAGACGGCGCATGGCTTATAAAGAACAGCTGGGGTGCAGACTGGGGAGATGACGGATATTTCTGGCTGTCGTATGAAGACCCGACTATAGGCTCGGTGGCAACATATATCGTTGACAGCAAGGACAACTACAGCAATTATTACGGTGTCGGAAAGATGTGGTCGCTGAACGCTTCGGCGGATACGTTCTATAAAGACGAAGACGCCAAGAAATACGGCTATATGTCGAATATATTCACGGCAAAGGGCGATGAACAGATTGAAGCGGTTTCGTTCTATACGACCGATGTAAATACGCAGTATGAGATAACTGTCTATACCGGTACGGACAAGGAAAACCCCGTAAGCGGCAGTATAGCTTCAAGCGGTCTTACGGGAACGGAGAAATATCCCGGTTATCATACAGTGGAGCTTGACAAGGCGGTCGCACTTAAAAGCGGAGAAAATTTTTCGATAGTGATAAAGCTGACTAATCCGCAGTATGAATATCCGCTGCCGATTGAAACGTATTTTAACGGCTTTTACAATTCTTCGCCGAAGTATTCCGATGACGGCAGAGTTTCAATGTACAGCGAAAACGGCAAGGATTGGAATGACGTGTCGGAGCTGTCCTATGTAACCGACGGATATACATTATGCGCTACCGGCTTTTGTCTTAGTGCGTTTACAAATCCTCTGCCGGAGAGCAGGATTGCATCGGAAAATGTGAGGTTTTCGATAATTGAAGGCCCTGTTGCACTCGGAAGCAAGCTGGAACTTAGCGGAGCGGATGAAATATGGTACAGCATAGACGGAGGTGCGGCGATACGCTACACGAAGCCGATAATTCTTGAAAAAGCCTGCACTGTTTCGGCGTGGAGCAAGACGAACGGCAGCGGCGGAAACATTGTCAGCCGTACATATACAAAGGCGAAATCGGCGCTTACGGAGTATGCGATAAGTTACGGGGATAAAAAGATATATGTAACGCCCGATGACTATGCTAATGAGAACGTGATAGCCCTTCCTGTCGGAGTGAGCGGTATTTCGATACGTCCGAGAGGATGCGATGAAATAACCGTTGACGGCAAAAGAGTTATGTCTGATGAGTGGTCTGAGGAAATCACTTTAGCTCCCGGCGAAAGCCGTGATATAGTAATAAAATCGTCTGCAAGCGGAAAGGACGCTTCGGAATATACCGTAAAGGCAACAAAGAGGTATATCGGCTATGATAAGGACAAGGAAACGATACAGTATGATGAAAGCAGATTTACCGTAAAGGATAAAGACGGAAATATACTTGCAGACGGTGACCCGGTGGCTGACTTTACAAAGCAGGAGATAAGCGTTTATGATATGAACGGCGAACTGCTTGCAACGGAAACAACGCCGAAGAGATACACGATTAATCCCGCTGTAAAGGCTCTTGTTTATAGCAAGGAAGCTACTCTTTACACATTCTCAAAGAATTTCGTATACTCGTATTCTTCCGATATGAGCAATGCGGCAGCACTCGATGAGGAAACAATACCGCTTACACCCGGAAAGAATATCTACCTTCAGCACATAGCTGATTTAAACGGTTTTGCAAGCGAGGTGCTTTGTATAGAAGTGCCTGAAAGACCTGCCGCTCCCGAAAATGTAAAGGCAAAGCCGGGACCGGATTATATCGGCATTGACGGAAACGGAGTATATGAATACCGCATAAAAGGTCAGGACAATTGGGTAAGCGACAGCGACTATATTATGGGGCTTGACAGTGACACGGAATATACGGTTGAGGTAAGAAAGAAAGCTACCGACAGCGAATTTACTTCCGATATTGCGACTGTCACGGTAAGAACGGTAAAGGGCGTTATCGTACCTGTATATTTTACTTATTACGCAACGGTTGTTTTATCCGATGAGAAAGAGCTTACGACGCTTGGTGAAAACGTAATCGAATATGACGAGAAGGATCTTGAAAAATTCGGATATGTATTCACACGAGCAAGCAAGGCGACCGTCAATATCACCGAAGAAAACGGCAAGTATGTTTCGGATAAAAATTATGTGATATTTGATGTAACGCCTGCCGTTGATAACTCAGACAAGACAACTCGTGTTGTTTACTGTGACGCATTCACCGGAGATGTAGTGGATGAGGGCATAGTAACTTATGCTTATCACACAATATTCAACATAGATAACCTTGATTGTCCTGAGGGATATGAGCATTATCAGTATGAGCTGAAAAGCAGGAATGACGCTATCACGAAGCTAGTGTATATAGACGGCAAATGGTATCCTGCCGACAGCGAGATTGTACTGCTTATTGAAAAGCTCCCTGTAATCAAAGTAAAGATCGTTGACGAAAACAGAAATACGGTTTATGAGTACAATGAATACGCACCTTACGGCGAACATGAAGCCGAGGCTGATATTCCTGAGGGATATACGGCTGTAAGTGATGAGAATTTTACCGTAAGCGTAACGAGAGATGAAAACGGCAGACTGATAAGCGATATATCGGAATTTGTTGTGACGGTAAAAAAAGATTCCGAAAAGCCCGAAGAGCCGGATAAACCGGAGAAGCCGGAAGAGCCTGCAAAGCCCGAAGAGCCGGATAAACCGGAAGAACCTGAACAGCCTGCAAAGTCCGAACAGCCTGCAAAGCCGGAAAAACCTGCAAAGCCGGAAAAACCTGCTAAGCCGGAAAAACCTGCTAAGCCCGAACAGCCTGTAGAGCCTGATAAACCGACAAACCCGAATACAAGCGGAGATATACCGTTTGCGGCGGCAGCTGCCCCTGTTGTTGCGGTTGCGGTGATGATAAGCACAGTTACGACAAGAAAACGCAAAAAGTAAATATTACGGAAAAAGTCAGGTGTAACGCTTGGCTTTTTCTTTTGTTTGTGGTAAAATATAAGTGGTAAGTCTAAACTAACTTATATTGAGGTGACGCAATTGGAGATATTTCTGATACTGATGATACCGCTTATGGGAACAACGCTCGGCTCGCTTATGGTGTTCCTTATGCGTGACAAGGTGAGGGCTGGGACGGAGAAGCTGCTGCTTGGTTTTGCATCGGGAGTTATGATAGCGGCTTCGGTATGGTCGCTTCTGATACCGTCAATGGAACTGTCCGAGCAGGGCTACGGGAAAATGAACTGGGTGCCTGCTGTGGTCGGCTTTGCGGCGGGGATACTGTTCCTGCTTGGGATAGACAGCTTTGTGCCGCACCTGCATCTTGACAGCAATAAGCCTGAGGGCGTGCGTTCGGGGCTTTCAAAAACTACTATGATGCTGCTTGCGGTGACTATCCATAATGTACCTGAGGGAATGGCTGTCGGTGCGGCTGTAGCAGGTTCAACCAGCACAGGCGGCGACAGCGTTACTCTTGCAAGTACATTTGCGCTGGCGCTGGGTATTGCAATACAGAACTTCCCTGAAGGAGCGGTGGTTTCAATGCCGCTTAAAAGCGAGGGAATGAAAAAGGGAAAAGCGTTTGTGATGGGAGTGCTGTCGGGCGTTGTCGAGCCGATTGGTGCGGCGGTGATGATACTGCTCGCTTCTTTCATCGCTCCGCTTTTGCCGTATATGCTGTCGTTTGCGGCAGGGGCTATGATGTATGTTGTGATAGAAGAGCTTATACCCGAGGCGCAGGGTAAAGAGCATAGCAACATAGGAACGATAGGTGCGGCGGCAGGGTTTGTTGTTATGATGGTGCTTGATTGTACGTTGGGGTGAGAAAATGCCCGTCCGTTGAGGACGGGCATCCAGCTTGTAGAAAAAGTCTGTTTTTTATAAGATAATGCGAATTCTCTATCCCTAACCCCAAACCCCTTCCCCGTG
>ERZ859980.1005-NODE-1005-length-13323-cov-1.336072_pt1 | contig 13323 bp, 18 predicted proteins | sample MGYA00509984_ERZ859980 | MGnify/ENA primary metagenome ERZ859980 (study PRJEB30046, sample SAMN00715173) | human gut metagenome | study: EMG produced TPA metagenomics assembly of the A metagenome-wide association study of gut microbiota in type 2... | reverse complement strand
ACAACTCTCCGTCTACTTTAACATAATTACATGGATTAGACCCGACATATCTTAAGTTGTTATCGGCTGTGCCATCATAAGCTAAAGTATATGTACAACTATCACTTGTTTTTTCTGGAACAGTGTAGACATCTGTTGTAGATGTATCTGCTTTAGCTACTAAATCCTTAATTTTTTCCGTTCCAAGAGTTGCGTGATAACTAGTCGTAACTGTTATTTTACTTTCAAAAGTTTTATTCATCGTGTCATTTGGCGCGTCATAGGAAAGCCATATATTTAAATTAAATGTTTTTGTTTCATTTGCATTTAATACTCCTGTTTCTAACATTCTGGAATCTGTCGCATTATCTAATGTTTTGGTGACTGCTTCTTTAGACCCTAAAACACTTATTTCATCATTTAGTTTTACTTTAACATAATTAATATCTAATGTTGAGTCTGTAAGTGTTTCTAAATTGATTTGATAATTAGCTTTATCATTACATTCATTTTTTAAAGTAAAAGTATAAGGTGTTAATTTTGCTCCATCTTCATCTTTCATGGGATATGTTTTTTGTAAATTTATGGCATCTCCTTCTGTAAAAGTAACATTCAAACATTTGGTACTAACAATATTTTTACTATCTTGATTTAAATTTAAAACCAATAGGCATAAGAAATACCAATGGCTACACTTAAAACAAGTAGAATAATAATGGCGATCATAATTGTTTTCTTTTTTTGTTTCATTTTATATACACTCCTGACACTAGTATGTAACACGACTAAAATTTTAAACTGCCGTATTTACTACGTTACTATTGTATCATATTTATATAACCAATTGGTATTAAATATTTTGGAGTGTTAGCTTTGGTAAAAATAGACATGAAAAAAAGACTTACTTCGTGTTATTATGACTAATAACCGTGATAAGTCCTTTATCCAACTCTTCTAGTGCTCTACCGATGGTTCTTTTGTTAACATATTCGTTTTCAGCCATTTGGTAATGGTTGTTTTCTAACATTTGTTTACTACGAATAGAGGCTACATGAACTAATTTGTACTTAGAATCCACGATGGTAAGCAGTTTATCAATGGATGGATACAACATAAAAATCACGTCCTTTACCTCTATATAATACTAAAAAATGAAAAAAATAGTCAAAAAACTTGAAAATATTGACACTTATTTGACAAGTTTACGTAGAGCATTTAAAATTTCGACCATTGCCCAGGTATCTTGCCGACAATAAATTTTCAAAGCTTCTTGTTGTTTTTTTAATTCTTCTTTGGAATAATTATCGTAATTGGCATAAACAACAATGGCTTCTGTTCCATTATGGACATCTAAATTATCATAAGATAAGTCTGAAAAAACAGGTAAAGTCTTTTTTATCGAAAAAGATCCACTTAAACATTCATCATAAAAATTGAATGTTTCTAAATCTTTTCCTGTGAAACCCAAGTCTTCATATAACTCTTTATTATTATTTAAAAGCCATAACAAATCAAAACCACGATTATAAATTTTTAATAAGTCTTCTTTGTATTCAGGAAATATCGAAGCGAGTTCTTTTATCCTTCCTTTTTCAAAAGAAACATTTTGAGCAAATAAAGTCCCTTTATTAGGATTAATATATTTTAATAATTCCTTTACTAAGTCTTCTCTTTCATCTTTCGTTGTTTTGGCTAAAAAGACAATATTATCTTTTTCTAAATCACAACTACCAGGATTACTTTCTATATGTAAACTAAATTCAAAAGGACTTTGAATATAAGGAAACTCCCCTTTAAATCTTGGTAAAGGACAAGGAAATGTTTCAAAATCCAAGTGATAAATAGATACTCTATTGCAGATAAGGCTTTTCTTATTTTTCTTTATTGATATAAGAAGTATGATTTTCTAAGCAATTTCTTTGAATAAGATGGTTTTTTTAGTAAGCCATGATAAGGGGATATCTTCCATTTTTAAATATCCTTCATTAATAAGTTCTAAGCCTTTTATTCTCTTGCCATCCACAAGGAAACCAAAACCATTATTAACATAATTTAAACTACTGTTTTTCTTAGGTATTTTAAGACCACAGACAGTTTTAAAGTATTTACATTCGCTTTGTTCTTTATAAGAGCAATAATTACCTAATGGACAAACTCTATCTTCTTTATTAAATAGATTCTTTTCTAAAGTTTCGATATCTTTTTGAATAACACTTTGCAAGGACTTTGTGATTTCATCACAACAAATAAAATTAATAAGTTCTTCATTATGAATCGCATGGTAAAACGGTTTACCATCTTTTTCTGTTCCATCAAAAACATAATAGGGATTTAAAACAGCCAAGTAATAATGAGCCGGTTTTAAATTTTCCTTACTATGTTCAATGACATATCTTTGAAAAGCTAAATCATAAAAATATTTTCCTAATTTAAAACGTTCAAAAAGTTTTTCTCTTTCCTTTTCATATTTTTCTTTAGACATTTCTTGTTCTAAAGGATAATCAATTTCTCCCTTTAGATAATAAACATTTTTCTTTTTGATAAAAATAGAATATTTATTTTCTTTAGGATATCCTGCTTTTAACTCTAAATATTTACGGGCAGTCGTTGCTTTTACCTCCACGATATTAACCATATCTTCTTGTTCATTAAATATGTCGACATAGCATAAATATTTAGCTTTTTCTGATTCAAAAGAAAAGCCTTTTTGTTCTTTGGTTTCTAAAGCATAAGTGCTTTTTCCTTTAAAATATTCGGTAAAAATTCGTCCTGCTTCTAATTCGACTTGTTTATAATAAGGAAGCATTGCCATTAATTGTTGATTTATTTTTTCTGTTTTATCTAAATAAATCTCTCCACTTGTATCTAACATGGCATCCAATAGTTCTTTTAAATTACTTTGTTCTTCTTTTTCTTGATATTCTTCATAAGACATATCTTGTTTTAAAGCACTTGTCTTTAAATTTTCTAAAAAAGAATATCTAGGGCATCTCGAAAGTTCTAAAAAATCTGTTTTAGTAATAGCCATTATTTTACAATCTCTACTTTAAAAGAACCGTCTTCTTCTTTAGTGGCTTTAAATTTAATATTTGTATAATCTTTATTATCATCATTTAAAATTTGGTCTGTTATTAAATCACTTCCATAAAAATAATTATCTGTTTCTGTAAATTTATCTGTATTTTTTTTCACATATAATTTGCCCGCATATAAAAGGTTATTTTCTTGAACTTCTGCTATTTCTTCTTCATTTTGAGCATCTTCCAAAGCATAGCTAATTTTGATAATACCTACGGCAAAAATAACTCCTAATAGAGCAAATAAAATTAATAATTCTTGAATCGCATAACCATTTTTCTTCATAGTTTAAACCTTCTTTCAATCTAATAAATCTTTAATATTTTCATAAATGTCTTCATGAATTTCTTCAACTGTTCTTAGTTTATCATCTTTAGCACACATAACAAATGTCCAATTTAAATACTTAGCGGTATATAAAGCACTGTCATAAACCTCATGTAAATATTTTTCATTTTGTTCAATAATATCTTCGGCTTTATTTTCATTTCTTTTCCTTCGCATTTTAACATTCAAAGAGTATGGAACATTTAAAAAGATAACTCTATCTGGCTTTTTTGTGCCTAATTTGTCATATTCAAAAGTAGCCATTTCTTCAATCAGTGCTTCTTTTTCTTTACCGCCTTTTAAAGAGGCTGTTTGATATATTAAACTAGAAGTCGTATATCTGTCTAGTAGAATGATATAACCTTCAGAGTAAGCTTTCTTTAAAATAGTTTGCCATGTAATCATGCGGTCATAAGCATACAAATTGTTAATAAAATAAAAGGAAAGATCTTTAATATCGCCATAAGTTCCTTTTAAAAATTCTTCGACTCCCCTTCCTTGATGAAGATCATAGGTTGGAAAATGATGGCATAATACTTTGTATCCTTCTTTTAAAAGTCTTTTTCTTAAAAGTTCTATCTGAGTACTTTTACCAACTCCATCACAGGCACCTTCTATTACAATTAATTTTCCATACTTCATTTTATCATCTTCATTTCATTACCCATTTTATCAGATATTTTTTTAAAAAGCCATAGTTCGACATAATTCTTTATGGAAAATACGTAGAATTCAAAAGTGAGTGTTTTATGATTATTAATGGTTACCCTTTAGATGAAAACCAAATGAAACCTATCTTAGAAAATCCTAAGTATTCTTTGATTATCGCTGGAGCAGGTTCTGGGAAAACTATGACTTTAATTGGGAAAATCAAATATTTACTCAATAGTCAAAAATGCACAGAAGAAGAAATATTATGCCTTTCTTTTACAAACGAAACCGTGAAAGATTTACAAGAAAAAATTTTTATTAATACACGTAAAAACGTTGAGGTTTTAACCTTTCACAAACTCGCCTTAAAGATTTTAAAAGAAAAAACTTATCATATTTGTGATGACTCTTTTCTCTCCTACGTTGAAAATGAGTTTTTTGAAAGTTTATTTTTAGGAAATGAAAGTGTTTTAAAAACATTAGGAAAATCTTTCTTTTTAAAACCTACTTTAAAAAAAGAGATAAAAATTCTGCACTCTAAAATAGGAATTGACTTAAAAAAGGATATTCATACTTTTATAAAACTTTATAAGGCTAATAATTATGATGATAACTATTTTATCAAACTTATAAAAGAACATAAACATCGAAATTTCTTACTGATTAGCTATGCTCTTTTCTTACTTTATGAAAGTGAAAAAGAAGCTCAAAAGAAAATAGATTTTGATGATTTAATTCAAAAAGCGATTCAAAATTTAAAAACAAAAAAACTAAATCTTCCTTATAAATATATTTTAATTGATGAATTTCAAGATACTTCGAAACTTAGGTTTGATTTGATTTTAGAAATCTTAAAACAAACAGATGCTTCTTTATGTGTTATTGGTGATGATTATCAATCTATTTATCGCTTTTCAGGATGTGATTTGAAACTTTTTTTAAATTTCAAAGAAATTTTTAAAGATGCGAAAATTTATAAATTAACCCAAACCTATCGTAATAGCGAAGAACTTATCAAAATAGCCGGTGCTTTTATTATGAAAAATCCTTATCAAATAAAGAAAGAATTAACAAGTCCTAAACACTTAGATAAACCAATCGTGATTGTTTATTACCATGATAAAGCTAAAGTTTTAAACAAGCTTTTAGAAAAACTAGATACCTCTTCTTTAATGGTTCTTGGACGAAATGAAAAAGATATTTTAAATTATCCTTATGATAAACAAAAATATTCCTTTAAATATTTAACAGTTCATAAATCAAAAGGGTTAGAAGCCGAAAATGTGATTGTTTTAAATTTAGAAAATACAAAATATGGTTTTCCTAATCAAATTAAAGAACAAAAAGTTTTATCTCTTATTAGTGAATCTGCCTCTTTTCCTTTTGACGAGGAAAGAAGATTATTTTATGTGGCTCTAACAAGAACAAAAAAAGATGTTTATTTACTTGTTAATAAAAAAAAGCCCTCTATTTTTATAAGAGAACTTTTGAAATGGAAAAAATATATTCAAATTATTAATTTATAAATTCAATTCTTTTAGGATAGCTTCTAAGACATAACCGTACTTGCCGTAATAGGTTTCGCCAGCATTCACTAAAAATTCATCTAAAGAAATTTCTTTGTCTATAATTTGATGATCAGGGGTTACAATTTTACCTAATACAAAACCTTCATTTTTCTTAAACATAGCAAGGGTTTCTTTCAAAGGAACTAAGGCAAGTTCTAAAACTTCTTCTTGATCAAAGTTAAAGTCTTTAAAATTTCCTTCATATAAATCCATATAAACATTACAAAGGCTCTATCTTTAAAAGGTTTACCATTTTTAATTTTATCCATTTTATATGGTTCCATCTTAATAAATTTAGCATCAGAAGTATCAATAGAACAGCCTATTTCTTCTTTTATTTCTCTGTGAAAACCTTCATTAATGGTTTCGCCTGCTCTTAAATGTCCTGAGGCTGTCGTATACAAAGTATGACTATCGGCACGTCTTTGAAAAAAGACATAACCATCTTTAGTATAAAGCCAACAATGAATGTCTTATGCCATAAACCTTTTTCATGAACAATGCCTCTTTCTTCTTTGCCTAAAAAATTACCTTCATCATCATAAATATCTAAATATTCCATCTTAACATCCCTCATTACATATATTTTCTGTCGTCTTGACTATTAAATCTGTATAAATTTTTTCTAATTCTTTTTCTTGTTCTTCAGTTAAAGGCTCATTTGGATTCGTTTGACTATCGACCGTTTTCGTATGAAAACCAACAATTTCGCCATTTGATACTGCGATGACAGTTGGAGCATAAAGTCTTTTTTCATCGGTTTTAACTGAAACATCTTCTTCACCTTTTAAAATATAATCATCTAAATAATCATCTAAAAGATTTAACAATTTATAATAATTACTATTTCCCTCTTTTTCCGTCACAACTTTGTTATTTTCATCTAAAGCTAAAACATCTCGAATATTTTCAATATCTAAGTAATAAATATTAGCTACTTTAGAATTTTGACTAGCCTTATCTAATGCTTCGACCATACTACGACACCAAGGACAACTTTTAAACCCAAAGTAAATCACGCCAGATTTACTTTCTAAAATTTTAATAATTTCTTCTTCATTTTTATACACAAATTTATTATTTTCACTAATATTAACTGTCTTATACTCCGTCTTTGTTTTATCATTTATTTGACCATTTAAACTTTCATATTCCATTTTAAATTTAGAAGCACGGTAACTGTTTCTAAAATGGTTTCTTCCTTTTTAAATGCAAAAACACCACAAATGATAAAAAGTAAAACGACTACTCCTAATAAAGAAAGCAATATAATATTATCTTTTTGCAACTTAATACACCATCCCTTAAAAAAATTATAGCAAAAAGAAAAACAGAAAAAAAGTCCTTTAAACAATACGAGGACTATATTTTCATTAAATTACGAATATTTTTTATCACTTTCTTTTCAATGCGAGAAATATAAGATTGACTAATACCTAAAATATCTGCCACTTCTTTTTGGGTATAACTTTCTTTATTATTTAAACCATATCTTAAAACCATAATTTGTTTTTCTCTGGGTTTTAATTTATTAATTTCTTCTCCCACACATTTTCTTTCTACTTCTCTTTCATAGGAATCACTTACTAAGTCATTTTCAGTACCTAAGACATCTTCTAAATGAAGTTCATTTCCTTCATTATCATAATTCAAACTATCTTCTAAGAGACTTCTTTTTTTCTTTTCTTATTTTTACGGATATACATTAAAATTTCATTAGAAATACATCTAGAAGCATAAGTAGCTAATTTAATGTTTTTATCGATTTTATAGGTTTCAATTCCTTTAATAAGACCAATCGAACCAATACTAATTAAGTCTTCCATTTCATAACCCGTACTTTCATATTTCTTAGCTAAGAAAACAACAAGTCTTAAATTATGTTCAATTAGTTTATTTTTAGCTTCCATATCACCTTTTTTACATTCAATAAGACACTTTAGTTCTTCTTCTTTGCTAAGTGGGGGTGGTAATTTATCCGTACTTCCTATATAAAAGCATTCGTTATATTTTTCTTTTAACCACGAGATAATCTTATTTAACATAAAAAGTCCTCCCTCACTGAATTATTTAAAATGCACTCGACTCCCTCTTTCATTAATTTTTCTTCACTTATTCCCACGAGATAATCTTTCCTTTCTAAACCATTTATATCTATTTTTTTAATAAACAAGCATTTCATCAAACCATGTGTATTTAAAGCATTATAAGGTACATAACAGATTTTATCTTTTGGAATGTCTTCTAGGCTTTTACCAGATACTACTAAGATTTTTTTCTTAGTCACAGGATCTTTTAGTTTATTTCCCGTATCTAAATAGGAATGAAAAATTTTTTCTTGGCCATTCAAAAAAGATATCTTAATGTCATAAAAGTTTTGATAATAAGATATTTCTTTACGTTCCTTATAATAAACATATAACATGAGGGGTGATGTTATGACAACAAATAGATAAGGAATCGCCATGTTATGATAGCTAAACAAAAGCCCTGTTTGTTCTTCTGAAAAAGAAAGGCATAAAAAGTACATAAAGCCACCTAAAACCGTACTTGTCATATAAAAGTATGTCAAATTAGCAATAAAGTAAGCTTTATCTTTTAAACCAAAAGAAATGACAACCATAAAAACACTAACAATTATTTTAAAAAGAAAGAGAAAAGTATTTGGCATTGGTAAAAACAAAAGTAAGATTGTTAAACTACCTATTAAACTTCCTAAAAAAATTCTTTTTAAAGAGGCATTCTTCTAAGTGTATTATTAACAGTTAATAAAAGTAAAAAATCAAAGAACAAATTGAGCAAAAAGACTAAATCAAGATATATGGTCATAACGCTTCACCCATTTTATTATAAAAAAGGAAAAGAAAAAAAGTTGTCGGTTTAAGGGATTTCTAAAAAAACATTTAAAAAAGTGATTTCTTCTTTAGATACCATTTTCTTTCTGACTGTCCCCGCTAAGATATCTGAAGCTTGAATCGAAAGACTTTTTTTGGAATCACCATAATAAACATGAACTTTTAAATTTTTAAATAAAGGCATATAATTAGCTTCTAAAATGGGTTTCATACCTTTCGTTAATTCTTTTTGAATACTTTTTTCTAAATCATAAAGACCATTTGATTTAATGGTTTGGTTATCGATTAAGATTTCTAATTCTAAACTATCATTTCTAGTAATCACGTCTTTTTTTATTAAATCTTTTAAAACCATTTTAATACATCTTTTTAAACCATAATCAATAAATCTACCTTTTGCTTTCGCATCTTTTTTGATACAGTCATACAAATTTTCATTTAAAATAGCAAGAGCAAAACTGTAGTCGTTTTTAAATTCTTCTAAAAATTTTTTACGATCTTTATACTTTAAAATATTACTTTTAATCTCTTTATCTTCTTTATAATGCGTTCTTATTTTATTCACATAATTTCGGTAACGATAATTAAAATTTGTTAAAGAACTTTTAGACAGAAAAACAAATCCTCCATAAATTAAATAAGCATTTTTATGATCAATTTTTCCCGAATCATCTATTACAAAATATATTTTGGTCATCTTTTTTACCTCCATGACAAAAAGTATTTTATTTTGTTTTAAAAATATTGCAAGCCATTCGACAAAAGATAACAATTAATACTTGTCAAATAGGTTTGTTTATCTTAGAATAACAACTACAAAAAGGGGGATTATTTAAAATGCCATTTGATTTAGAAAAAGTAAAATTTATATTAGAACATTACCCAAAATTAAATATTGACTTTGGTGATTATTCTAAGATTTACTTAAAAACCACTGAAAATATTTCTGCTTACTTTAGTTTAATAGATATGAAAGGTAAAGATATCTTATTACCTGCCGCGAGTGGTGAGCATCTTTTAAATGCCTATTCTTATGGGGCAAAAGAGGTCACATGTTTCGATATTAATACTCTTGCTTTTTTAGAAACAGATTTAAAAGTAAATATAGTAAAACATCTATCCTTAGAAGATTATTTGAAATTTTTTGAAACTGATTTATTAAATTACTCTATATACGAAAAAGTGGCACCTTTTTTAAAAGAGGAAACAAGAACTTTTTTCGATTATTTATATAGTAATTTTAAGATTGAGGAAATATTAAGAAGAATTTTTTATTATCAATATCTTAATCCTTTATCAAAGGTTACTAAAAATCAACAATTTCTAAAACCAGAAAGTTATGAAGCTTTGAAAGACAGATTGCAGCCCGAAGACATTTGTTATCTTAAAGGAGATTTATTTAATTTAAGAAAAGCACTTGGTGATTTAAAGTTTGATGGCATAATAACTTCTAACATAAGTGATTCAGTAGTCAAAGCATTTCCTGAAAATTATGAAAAGAAATATTTACAAACTATTCATGAGTTAAGTAAACATCTAAAAAAAGATGGTTTTATCCAAATGGCTTATGTCTATGATTATTTTATTACTTATTATGCTAATTATTTTAAATATGAAAAAAACATGACCGTTAAAAACGATCATTTCGAGTTTCATTCTATAAAGGGATATAGTACTCCAACAAGTAAAGACGGTGTTTTAGTTTGGAAAAAAGCAAAATAAAAGAACAAAATTTCTTTTGCTCTTAATAATTATCTTTACTTCTTAAAAATGATGGAATATCAAATTCAGCTGTGTCGTCATCGTCTAATCTTCTTTTAGGCATTGGACTATCAGCTTCTTTGTCATCTTTACCATCAAAACCAGTAGCAATAACAGTTACAATGACTTCATCTGTTAAATTAGAGTTTGGAATAGCCCCAAAGATAATATTGATATCACTGTTGGCAGCTTCTCTAACGGTTTCTACGGCATCTTCAATTTCAAATAAAGTTAATGAATCTCCACCAGTGATATTTATAATTGCATCGGTAGCTCCGTCAATGGTTGTTTCAAGTAAAGCACTTGATACGGCTTGACGAGCTGCTTCTACAGCTCTATTTTCACCAATACCCATACCAATACCGATTAAAGCAGTTCCAGATTTTTCCATAACGGTTTTAATATCAGCAAAGTCTAAGTTTACGATTCCGGTTACTGCTATTAAATCAGAAATAGACTGAACACCACGGTGTAACACATTATCTACTTCTTTAAAAGCATCTTGGAATGTTGTTGTTTTATCAATAATTTCTCTTAAACGATCATTTGGAATGATGATTAAAGTATCGACATGTTTTTTTAATTCCTCAAGACCTAAAAGAGCATGTTCCATTCTTCTTTTTCCTTCGAAACGGAATGGCTTAGTTACAATACCAACAGTAAGAGCACCTGTTTCTTGCGCAATTTCTGCAATAACAGGAGCGCACCTGTACCGGTTCCACCACCAAGACCACAAGCCACAAAGACCATGTCAGCTCCTTTAACAGCTTGTTCAATATCTTTTTTACTTTCTAAAGCTGCTTCACGCCCAACTTCTGGATTAGAACCAGCTCCTCTTCCGCCTGTGATGTTAGCACCAATCTGAATTTTATTTTTGGCTTTACTTGCATTTAAAACTTGTAAGTCTGTGTTGACTACATAAATTCTACTCCTTGAACTCCTTCTTCAATCATACGGTTAACAGCATTATTTCCACCGCCACCAACACCGAAAACTTTTATTTTTGCAATAGGATCTATCTTTAAATTACCGTCCATAATACACCATACCCTCCTTAATTATCAAAAAAATAACCGAATAATTTGCCAAGAATAGAATTCTCACCAAAATTTATTTTTTTATTCACATTACTTAATTCTTCTGTTTCTTCCGCGTTCCAAATGGAAAAATCTACTCCTCTAGAACGTGTTTTTTCATCATAGTATTTTGTCATACCTAGTGCTGAAGAATAAATATTACTTCGAACACCGATTTCTTTTATATTTAATATTTTGGCTTCATGTCCGAAAACTTCGTCCACAAGCATAGAAAATTGTGGCATTTCGCTTACTCCACCCGTTATCATTATATAATGAATTTCTTTTTTTGTTAAGAGATTTATTTCTTTTTTTGCTAATTTTAGTATTTCTTCTAGCCTTGATGAGGCAATTTCACTGGCTTCATATTCACTAATCGTTACTTTTTTGCCTTCTTTGTTCGTAAAATCTTTATGAACACTTGCACTTGTGCCATTTTTATGAGCAAAAGTAAGTTCTTTTCTCACGACATCAGCATCTTTCATCGTAAGTCCATAGATATAAGAAAAATCATTTAAAATATTACTGCCGCCTAAATATAAATTACTAGTATTTGTTAATATTCCTTTGTTAAAGATAGACACCGAAGTAATATCACTGCCAATATTGATAATAGCTCCTACATTATCTTTCATTAAAGAAGATTCAGAAGCCATATAGTCTCCAATAACCCCCAGTGTAAAATCAACTACTTGAACCCCTACTTTTTCAAGGCATTTTACAATAGTATAAATATTTTTACGAGGAACTGTGACCAATAACGTTTTAACGGTCAAAGTTTTTGCTTGTTGTTTCAAAGGATTTTTTAAAGCTCTTTCTTCATCTAAAATAAAATTAATAGGTTCTAGGAAACCAGTTCACTATCCTTGTCTATCTTATTTTCAGTAGAAAGACGCATAGCTTTTAAAATATCATTTTTCTTTACGATATGTTCTTCATTGTATATATTGACGGTTCCTTCCGTCATCAAAAATTTAGTCTCTTCATTTAAAGTCGTTACAATTACTTTAGATATTTTTAAACCTATCATATTTTCGCATTTTGAAAAAACTTCTCTTAAACTAGAAATTAAAGCATTAGGGTCTGTTACAATACCTTTTTTTATTCCTAGTGAATCACCGTAAGCTACTCCCAAAACAGTGGCTTTTCCTTTTATGAATTCTGCGACAACAAGTTTAATATATTTTGAACCAATATCTAATCCAGCAATGACTTTCCGCATTCTACTCACCTTATTTTCTATCTCTAATTATACAGAAAACAAAATAAAAACACAATTAAAATCAAAAAAAAGAATGCTTCCTCTTAGGAAACACTCTGTAATCTTTATTTACAGCAACGATTTGGATATACTTGCTCCACTTCATTTACTTCTGAATAACTATAAACTGGAGTATAAGTATGATTATAAACATGATGATTTACGGTAGTTGTATGAAATGGCATGATGTGTGGTACTTCATAGTTGATGACACGATGACATACTTGATTTTGAGGACATTCACAAATAGGAGGACATACATTACTGCAACTTGTTGGACAAGTATTCATACAGCATGATCCACCCATGTTAGAAAAATCACCACTCATACTTTGATAACTCATTTGGAAATCGTCACGATTATATTCTTTATTTTTCAACATATTCTCGTCATTCCTTTCTAATGTAGTTTATGTAACATCAAGAAGGAATGATAGGCCTTTATAATACATTTAACAATTTAAAACTTAGAAGAATTTTTAATTTCAAAAAGGACTTTTGGAGTAATTTTGAGAGTAATTTATAAAAAGTCATGAAAAAAGTCCTTAAATAAAGGACTTTTGAACATATTTGGTGGAGGACGTGGGACTCGAACCCGCGACCCTCTGCGTGCAGGGCAGATGCTCTAGCCAACTGAGCTAGTCCCCCAACAGAACATATCCAATATACCATATGTTTTTACTCTTGGCAAGAACTTTTTACATTTTTGTGGAATTAATCAACATTTTTTTCGATAAAATCATTACCTATGGGTTAATAATCACTTC
>ERZ859980.1003-NODE-1003-length-13326-cov-2.235325_pt1 | contig 13326 bp, 21 predicted proteins | sample MGYA00509984_ERZ859980 | MGnify/ENA primary metagenome ERZ859980 (study PRJEB30046, sample SAMN00715173) | human gut metagenome | study: EMG produced TPA metagenomics assembly of the A metagenome-wide association study of gut microbiota in type 2... | reverse complement strand
TGCATAGCTAAAATTTATGTGCGAAGTTTGAGTTAAAAATATTAAAAAGCAAATTTATAGTGAACTTTTTTCGCTTTGCAATGGTTATATAAGATGTAAGACGTTTTATGATTGGAGAAAACGCTATGAAAGACAGCAATTGATTCAAAAAGTACATAGCGGAAATAAAGAGGCAGTCGGTAGTATTATTGAACGATATTATGCAGATATTTATCGCTTTTGTCTATATAGGTTCAAACAGAAGATGATGCCTACGACATTGCTCAGGAAACTTTTTTGAAATTTATGAAATATGGAGCTTCCTATAAACATCATAATCTCAAAGGTTATCTCCTGACTATTGCAAGAAATATATGTTTTAATTATTTCCGGGATAAGAAAGAAAAAGTAACAGCCATCGAATGGGAGGAGATTGATAAAATTCCAAATAATAAAGATATGCTGACCGAAGCGGAGGATGCCGTTTATTTGAGAAATTTATTAAAAGAACTTTCGCAGGATACGAGGGAAGTTATTATTTTGCGTATTTATGAAGAAATGAAATTTAAAGATATTGCAAAGATTATGGGGTGCAGTGTTTCTACTACAAAGTCAAGATTTCGATTAGGTGTAAATCAGTTAAAAAAGTTAATGGAGAATGATTATGAGAGATAGCGAAATAAAGACTCTTTTTGAAAAGGCAGATGAGCAGGTTCATGTTGATGAAATAAGAAAACAAAAGACTTATTATGCAATGATTGAGGAAATGGAAAAGCAGAGAACGCCGATGATGTCTACAAAAAATATTTTGCTTCATCAATTTTGGTACATGGATAAATTGTTTTTTGCTGTTTATGGTGTCCTTATTTGTTTAGGAATTATTTTTATTACAGCATTGCAATATACCGGATTGAATCAAAATGGGATGATTACTGTATGTATGGTTGGAGCAGGTATTCTTAGCATAACGTCTATTAGTGTGATTGATAAATTGTTTTTTGGAAAAATGGCAGAGTTAGGAGAAAGCTGCTATTTCAATACAAAACAGTGTGTGGCTGCATGGTTGGTGTTGTCGGGGATGATAAATGTTATGATATTGTTTTTGATAGCTGGCTATTTGAACTATCATTGGAGCGTTGGATTATTACAGGTGGGGCTGTATATTTTAACTCCATATCTAGTATCTAGCATAACTGCATTAGGGATTTTATCAATGGAAACAAGAGGAAAGAATTCATCTTTATTTGGCATGAGTGCCATCTTTTTATCAATAAGTTATGGAGTAATAGGTTCGATTCCGAGAGCACTTTTTGTAACAACTCTTTGGATATGGACAGTAGCCTTTCTTGTGTCGGGACTTTTATTTGTAATACGGATAAAAAAACTGCTTAGCAAAATGGAAAAAGGAGAAGTATTATGCACGAATTAAAGTTGATGGATGTACAAAAAAAATACAAGGATAAAGAAGCAGTCAGAAAATTCAATTATACATTTACAAATGGTGTGTATGGACTGTTGGGAGAAAATGGTGCGGGAAAAACAACATTAATGAGATTGATTTGTGGTGTTTTGCAGCCAACGGGGGGAAGTATTTATTGCGATAATATTGAGATTGCCAGTATGGGAGCAGAGTATCGTAGGTTATTGGGCTATTTACCACAAGATTTTGGATATTATGGTGATTTTACTGCGGAACGTTTCCTGCGATATATGGCGGCATTGAAAGCACTTCCGGAAGATTATGCCGATAGTCGTATTGACGAACTTTTAGATATGGTAGAGTTGAAAATGTGAAAAAGAAAAAGCTGAAGACTTTTTCAGGAGGTATGATACGAAGAATAGGAATTGCACAGGCACTTCTGAATAATCCTGAAATTTTGATTTTAGATGAACCTACAGTAGGGCTTGATCCAAAGGAGAGAGTACGCTTTCGTAATGTGATTAGTTCACTTGGAAAAAATAGGATGGTTTTACTGTCTACACATATCGTATCTGATATAGATTATATTGCAGACCGTATTTTGATTATGAAGAATGGAGAACTGATTCAAGAAGGAACGGAGAAAGAGATTACTGACAAAGTGGAAGGATGTGTTTGGAAGTGTATTGTTTCTGAAAAAGAAGCAGGGCAGATAACCAGTAGCTTCATTGTAAGCAATATGAGAAGTAGTGGAGAAAATGTTGAACTAAGAATTGTTTCAGAAAGACAGCCAGTAGCAGGTGCAGAAAATGTGGAAAGTACATTGGAAGATGTATATCTTTATCATACACAAATAACAGGGGGAGAAAAAAATGCGACTTTATAAGATGGAGTTTTTTAAACTTTTCAAAATAAAATATTTAAAATAGGAATGTTGGCTGCGACAGGATTGCTGTTTCTGTATTTCTGGTTTGCAGAAGTCGGTGGAGAAATAGCGACAGTAGATGGAAAGTTTTATTCCGGCTTGAAGCAGTGCAGATGAATCGGAAGATTACGCAAGAATTTGAAGGTGATTTGACGGATGAAAAAGTGAATCAAATAATTGAAAAATATGGTTTGCCTACAAAATTTGAGGAAAATATGCCAGGGTGGAGAGATGGAAACTTTTTAAATGATTTTGTTACAAGATATTTTACCAATGGTGCATGGGAAAATGGTGTACTTCCAACGGAAAGGTATTCTTTGGGGAAAACAGAATTGGGAAAAGCTTATGATGAAATTGGGAAAACGCCTTATTTGGCATATACAACGGGATGGAAGGTATTCGTTGAAATGCTTCAGTTTGGATTGATTTTAGGAAGCATATTGATTATTGCGGGGTGTCTACCATTTTCGCAGAGGAAAGCCAGACGAAAATGTTGCCATTAATTTTTAGCACGGAAGAAGGAAGAAGAAAAGATGTTCCTGCAAAAATTTTGGCTTCTATGACATTACTATTTTCATTTTTATGTGGTTTGTGTTAGTCAATTTTGTCTTATGCTGGATGATATATGGTTTGAAGGGATTTGAAAATATATCCTGGATGGTGCTTTCTCAACAATGCTTCAACCTGTATTATTTTTGAAATATCTTGGCATTTTATTAGGATTAGCTTTTCAGGCGCTTTTATCGTTATGCACCATTACACTATGCGTTTCTGCATATCAGGATAGCTCTTTTGGCGCAGTAATTATTGTGGCTGTATGTTGGGGACTTCCTGTATTGATAAGGATGTTTTTCGGGGGAATCATTTGGCTTATAGTAGATTCTATGCCGATTTTTCTTGTCATGACGGGAATTGTAAATGACATATATGAGATTTGGTATATTGTACTGGGAATAAATGTTTGTTTTGCCATAGGGTGTTTGGTAAAAGGATTGGTATCTTATAAGACAAAACAATTTGCATAAAAATAATTGGCTTGTACAGGATGTGAAATGGGGTGATCATTTGGGAAGATTTTAATTCTATCATTTGAGGATGGAGAAGAGCATATTTTCAATCGTCTTTTGTCATATATTAATGAAGAAATAGAAGTTCTGAAACATGATGACTTCTGTAAAGAAAAACTTCATTTTGAAGGACTTTGTATTGACAAGTTTAAGCGGATTGTGGTTCGTGACGGAAATGAGATTGAACTTACATATACAGAATTTGAAATTTTATTGTTGTTGGCTCAAAATGTTGGAATAGTATTCAGCAAAGAGCAGATATATAATAGCGTTTGGAAAGAGCCATATTTCGGTGATTACAACATTGTTATGAGCCATATTCGCAATATACGGGAAAAGATAGAGGATAATCCAAGCAAGCCAATCTACATACAGACGGTATGGGGTGTAGGTTATCGTTTCAACAAAAATATAAGCAGCGGTCTGTGAGTAGATTACAGATCACTGCTTATTTTTCATTTTTAATACCCAAGAGATATTCACAAGATACATGAAAAAATTCTGCCAGAGCCACTACTTCATAATCCGGTACAAAGCGTGTTCCTTGTTCAATACGAAGTACTGTAAGATCACTGAACTCATATCCTGCAAGCTGGAGCTGTTCTGCTAATGCTTTTTGTGATATGTGTTTTTCAGTTCGTAATTCCCTTACTCGTTGCCCAATAAGGTTTTTGGAATTGTTTCCTTTATTCCAGTAAATCTTCATTCAAATACCAACTTTCTAAAGATGAAGTGCTACATAATTGATTTTACGGAATAATGTTGATAATATACTTCTAAAGATGAAGTACGAAAAAATATTGTTGTAAGAAATTTTAGGATTGATAATACTGCCTGTAAAATGCAATACTTATTTAGAGAAAGGTGGACACAAAATGAATGAAGTATTTGAAAAGCTATCTGAAGTTTTTGAGGAGCTTCGCAGTGAAGCAGATGAACGGGAGTATTCCATACAGACAGAGGAAACAAAGAAGGCGGATAAGGAGCTGAAAAAAGAAAACCGGGAATATGAAAAATTTTTATCTGAGCTTTCGGCAGAGCAGAGAAATTTTTTAGAAAACTATATGGATATTGTAGATTATGTGCACTTTCAGGAGCAACAGAGAGCCTATTATCAGGGTATCGTAGATGCAGTACAGATACTTGCCGGATTGGGGATTGTTAAAGAGAGTGTTAAGGTGAAAGAGTTACTGAATACAATAATGAAATAAGTAAGCAGGGTGGAGCGTCCAATCATGGAACTTCCACCCTGTTTTTCTCCAGATAATTTAGAAACAATCAAGTTAATATCAAAATCTTTCTGCTATTCTAATTTGTGGGTTTGTTATATGTCCGAAGATAGGCTTCCACAATGGCAAGAATCGTTGTTATCTGTTCTTCCGTACATTGTGAGAGATAGACCAGCAGCCTTTGATAATCCAAATTGTCGGTTGGAGCTGCCGGATAAAAGAACGGATCAGCAGAGATGTGTAAAGCTCGAATGAGCTGACCGAGTTTTTCAAGGCTTGGAACATTACCATGATTTTCGATCTCTTTGATATATCTTGATGAAACACCGGATTTTTCGGATAATTCATCATAAGTCAGCTTTTGGTCTAATCTGGCTTTCTTCAGGCGAAAACCCATGTCTTTATCAATTTTCTTAGATTTAGCCATGTCATGCACCTCCGTATATAGTGTATAGTTCACCATTTAAAAAGAAAATGAACTAATAACGCACTATATCAGGGGATATAATGCACTTGAATAAAATAAGTAACTTTGGATATTGCATATAAAAAAACGCAGTATTCAAAGGTTTTTTCACGTTGTTTTGTCCTTTGAATATGTTTGGGTATCACCTTGAATGGGATAGAAGCCCCTTGTATGGTATTTAGCTGTATTGGGGGTTAATCCCCCGTTTAAATTCGCAGTTTTTGTGCGTGAAGGGGCGGCACCGTTGCCCTGCATAAAAGGTGACAGAGATTTAGACCGCCCCTAGGGGCAAATATCACAGAATCAGAGTAAAAATGACAAAAAAGGAAAAATAGTACAAAGGAGTCAGCTGTGTGACCACCTTGTCGGAAGGAGAATACTATGAATGCAGAAAGCAACGAAACGCTTCCTGTTAGTGAGAAGTATATGCTCACCATCAAGGAGGCAGCAGCTTATTTTAATATTGGTATAAAGAAACTGAGAAGAATTGCAGAGGACAACCTTGGAACAGTGGCGGTATACTGTGGAAACAGATTCATGATCATCCGCCCGAAGTTTGAAGAATTTATCCTTAATTCTTCAGAAATATAGTTCCTTTTATCTGCCAAAAGTAGTTGCTATTACAGGGCATAAGAGCGAACATAGGATGACCCCGAAAACCCCTGAAAACAGCCACTTTTGGCAGAAAGGAAGTACTTTTATGGCAAGACCAAGTTTAGCAGAAAAGGATATTTTGAATCCTTCTGAGGCAATTGAAATTTTGTTTTGAGCCGGAGAAAATTTTATGATTTATTGAATAATACGGATGGAGAAGATTTTCTGGCATACTACGGAGAACGCAAGCTGATTCTTCGTGTAGCCTTTGAAAGGTATCTGCATAACCATCCAGAACTAAGGAGGCGGGTATATTGGCAAAGGCAGGAAAAGGACAGACAAGGCGGGACTCCAAGCGTAGAGTATTAAGACCGGGAGAGAGTGTAAGAGCAGACGGAAAATATCAATATAAATATCATATTGATGGAAAACCACATTTTGTATATAGTTGGAAACTGGAGCCTACGGACAAACTTCCAAAGGGCAAAAAGCCATGCCTTTCCCTTCGTGAGTTGGAAAAACAGGTAAACACAGATTTGGATTTACTTGTAAATATCGTGGACGGACAGATGACAGTCTGTGAACTTGTAGACCGATATTTGAAAACAAAGACCGGAGTAAGGCAAAGCACGAAACAGGGATATGTTACAGTGCAGAGATTGCTTGCGAAGGAAGCATTTGGCAAAAAGACGATACGGAGTGTGAAAACTTCCGATGCAAAGCGTTCCTTATAAAATTGCAGCAGGAAGATGGGAAAAGCTACAGTTCCATTCATACCATTCGGGGAGTGTTGCGACCAGCTTTTCAGATGGCGGTGGATGATGTATTCTGGTAAAGAATCCATTTGGATTCCAACTTGCCGGAGTGTTGGTAAATGACGCAGTTACAAGAGAGGCAGTCACAAAAGAGCAGATGAGAAAGTTTCTAAAGTTTGTGCATGACGATGTGGTGTACTGTAAATACTATGAAGTGGTGTACATACTCTTTCATACGGGAATGCGAATATCATATAAACCACAAAGACAGATGCCGGAACAAGAGTATTGCCAATCACAGAAGATGTTTAAGGTAATTTAATATAGATAATAGGTAACGCTTTGGCTTTTGATGGTTGGGGCGTTATATTGCTATAGAAAAACGAAAATAAGATTGTATAATATAATTTGGAAAAATTTTGCCTTGAAAAGGATGTGAATAGATAAATGGAAACTTTTTATTTGATTGATTTTGAAAATGTTCATAATGATGGCATTGCAAATATTGAAAGTATGACAAAGGAAGAACATGTGCATATTTTCTCAACACAGAATGCAACAAATATAAGACAGGACATTTTTTGGTTAAAAGAAGATAGAGATATCAAACCTCATTTAGTTCCAGTGCGAAAGCAGTCATTGGATATGCATCTGGTTTCTTACCTAGGCTATTTGTTGGGAGTGTATGGTAAGGAATGTAGTTATGTGATTATCAGTAAGGATAAGGATTACGATAACATAGTTAAGTTTTGGAAAGAGGAAGGCTATCCTAATATTTCACGAAAAGAGAAGTGGCCGGGAACCGCTTCTACTCAGAGGCAAAAAACACAGACAGTATCTCAAACAAAAAGTAATGTGCAGACTGTGAATAGTAAAATTAGTGCAGGTATGGCATATGAATTTGAAGGTGATGATAGAAGTGAATTAAACCTGTTTATGCAGCATGGACTTGTGGCTATAGGATATGATAGCAATTCGGCAAATAGAATCTGCAAGTTTGTTATTGCTCATTGTAATGATGAAAGAATGCTAAATGGAATTCACAATGACATCAGGAACTCCTTTAATAACTATTCCGAAGTATATGAGGATGTTAAGTCTGTTCTTGAGAAATTTGTGCAATCAAAGAGTAAAGTTGCAAAAAGAGAATCGCAGGTTCGTTCTTTCTTTGGTCAGCACTTTCAGAAGAAAATATATGTGGATTGCAAAGAGGAAATCATTCAGATTATTTTGAAGTCAGAAACTAAACAGCAAGTGAATAATGGATTGTTAAAATTGTATTCAGATGGAACAGTGGTTTCACACATTTATAAGACAATACAACCATTGATTAGTGAGTTACCAGGTAAAAGAAGATGACTCTAATGAATTGCCAATTAACATTTATAATCAGGTGGTTGGTACACAGCATAGACCTAATATGAATGCCTTACAAAAATTCATTAGCAAATCATAAAATTCTTGCATATTTTATGCAGAAGTAGTATCTTATATATAAGAATTGCGGTGGATGTCTTCGGATTACACCTGGAAGAACCTGATGCGTCGGGTTCTTTTTTTTGTAAAATTTAGTGTAGCATTCTAAGCAGTACGACTTTGAGGTGTTACTACCAAGCAACAAGTTGCTCAGAAATGAGGATTAGTATGAAACAAATATTAAAATGTTTTATGTTTTTTATTATAATTAATATTTTAAGTGGCTGTTCGTTTAAAGGTTTAAGTGAAATGATGTTAGAGGAGGAAAATCAGGATTTACCTTCTTCCATTGGGACAATCTCATCAGATTTTTCATTTGCTGTATTAGGAACAGGGGAGATTGCTTTTCTTACTATAGATCCAAAAGAAGTTGTATTTTTGGATGAAAAACAGAAAAACAGACGCTCTGTTGAATTATCTGAGAATCGTCAATCTTTAGAGATTACTGCAGGAAATGATTACTTTTATGTGTATTGTTCCAACGAAGATGAAACAGCTGGTTTTTTAAATGTTTTTGACAAGAAAGGAGAGTTAATAAAAGAAATATCATTACCGTTCAGTAGAGTTAGTGTCAGCAATGGAATTGTGTATGGATATTATGATGAAACAGCTGATTTTAATGGATGGGATTCTAATATCTCGAATAGTCATATTGAAGCAACCCATTATATTAGTGAGAGAAAATTTTTAGAAAAATTTCCTAACTGTATGGATGATTGGAATGAAATAAGCGGAGACGAAATAGCAAATGTTGGTGAACAACAATTGTATCGCTGTTCATCGGATTATTGTCATAAAACAGACTATTATAGTGATCAAAAACCTTTGTCTGTTTTTGGTCAAATAGATTATGTGAAATATTGTGATGGGAAAATAGCTTCCGAGGAGTCGGATAAAGAAATCCGTTCCCGTTTGAATCAAATATATAGTATGATGAAAAAAGAGGAAGAGAATTTTCTGATTTATAGTTTTCAAACCAATGATAAAATATACGGCATTTGTAATGTATATAGTCAATATGTGGGACTATTAACTTTTTGTACGGATGATTTGGATTATAGTTTTTCTTTTTCTTATGATGAAAAAGAGGATAAATTATATAAGGTAAATGAGTATACTAACATTGAACTTATATATGAAGATGAATATAATTGTCTGTATCATAAATTAGACGGTGTTTATTATACAAAATTAGGATCAGATAAAGAAGAAAAATTATATGATTACAATGGGGAAATTGGACTTACAATCTTAGAAGGATATGTAAAGTTTCAGGAAAGAGAAATACATTACAATGATGATATTATAGATAAGCAGAAAATAATAAAAGTATGGTAGTATATCCATGCCGATGTGGAAAAGGATGAATGAGAAAATTATGGAGAAAGTGCTTGATTTTTTGGAGGACAAAAAGCATACTGTGGTTAGGATGTGACGGAGATATATAAAAATGGCAAGGCCAAGAAGACCGAAAGTGAAAAATCCAAAAACAAAGAAAGTGGATGTACGCCTGATGGAATATGAGTACGCCAGATAAAAAATATGCCAAGCGTCATAATCAAACACTTGCACAAACATTGCGATTAGAAGCGAGGCAAAGAAAATTGTATTTAGACCAGTTTGTTATGCTTACAACAGTGCGTGGCAGAAATTATTAACGAGGAGATTTGTAATGGCATTTTTGTTCAATAAAGAAAAAAATAAATATATTGAGTTAAATTTATTTACTACAAATGAAAAGGATTGGATCGCATATAGTATGTGTGGTGGAAATATATATCAACAAACAAGGAAAGAGTTGTTTAGATTAGATAATGAGTATTTATATTTTCACAATACTGTATATGAAAACGAAATAGAAAAAATTATTAATGGTTTAAGCAACATAAAAGAGTCATGCCGTTATACATTTGAGCCAGTAGACGAAGGTGAGTTTCGACTTGAATCTGACTATAAGGGTAATGTAGTGTATATAAAATGCACGTTTTATGTTGTTGATATGATGGAAAACGAAGGACTTGAAGACAATATATTTGAGATAGAAACAACATACTTTATGTTGTATGAATTTTTAATACAGTTAAGAAAGGAATATAACATGGTTAAATAAAAACAGCAGGGAGGAAAATAAAATGGATAGTAAGAAGAATGAAGTCAAGTTTAATATCCGAAATGTGCATTATGCACAAATGGTTATAAGAGCAAAATAAGTAGTTATACGTCGGGCAGAAAAGGAGGAGTGAAAAATGACGATAATTATAGAAATAATTCATAACTATACTATTGTATTGGAATTAGTAAATATATTAGTGTTGATTATAAATCTGAGTTTGTTGCTTTTTCAAAAAAAGAATAAATGGCATGATTATATTATTTTATTATATGGTGGATTTCTTTTTGGCTTGATTCCATTATTTGTTGTTTTCGAGAATATTTTAGTTGCTGATTTAGGATGCATTCTGCTTACAGTGGCGTTTATTTATTTACATAATAAATTAGAAACAAGGATTTATATGCCGCTCTTAATCATGATTTATAAAATTTTGTTAGTAATAGGTATAACGTTTTTTTAGAGCAGTATTCATTACATATGTTTGATTTCTACCTAATTTTGATGTGTATATCTGTGTTTGTTTTTGGTATTATAAATCAATTACATGAATTATCGATGCGGCAACAACTTGGCCTGATTAGATTATTTGCCTTATTAGAAATTAGCGGAGGAGTGATACAGTTATATAAGAATGATTTTCTATCGTTTGGTAAGGATTTATATGATAGACAAGAGAGTGTTTCACTATTTTTGTATTTGTTAAGAGTAGATTTTTGGATATTTGATTATCAATATCTTTATATTATATGCTTTCTGTTTGTGTTATTTATATATATTATTTTAAGAACAATATATATAAACTTCTATTCATTTATAAAAGGAGCATAGCTGACACCCTGGTTATGGGCAGGCAGGACGAAGGAAGTTAGGACCTCTGGAGACGGAGATGATCCTGGTGGATATAGGAGGTTAGCTGCCATAGAGGGAAGGGTATACACAAGGCCAGTAAAACGGAAAAAATGACGTTTTATTTCGTATACCTTAAAACCGCTATTTCAGTACCCGATACATCGAAATGCTCATAGCTATGGTTTATTCGCTGAGATAAAAAGGTTGAGAAACCCTGAATTTTCAATAAAAAACACTTGATTATATGAGGAGGGATTTCATTTTATTTACTTGTATATAATGATAAAATGTATTATTGTAGAATTCCCAAAGTGGTAAAATTGTACTATACAGTTCATAAGAAAGAGCAAAGGAGAGTACTAAATGTATCACTATAGACAGATAATTCTGAATCTGAACTTGCAAGATGATGTTCCGCTGGAACAAATAGAGACATTAGTAGAAAAGATTCAGGAATATGCTGAAAGAGAGATTGCAGAAATGGATATCGAAGTATCAGAAATGTCAACTAGAGTTAATTGAGAAGATTGTGAGAATTGACACATATTTTTGATACAAAATATAATAAATCGATAAGGAGAGGAACTATGACGCTGGAAAACATGAAAACGCTTGTAGAAATCAGGGATGCGAGCCAGGCACTGGCAGATTTTGTTATGGGAAAGTGGGCATCACCGGTAGACTCAGATGGTATCATTATTACCTTTGACAAAGTCTACAATGTAATTTTTGATAATGTGGGAAGTAAACTGGCTGCAATAGAGAATGTGGAAGAAAGGCACTGTATTGTTATGGATATAGTGTATAATCTAGAAGTATCTGCAAGGAGAGAGCAAAAGAGTTGTTGGCTCCTTTAGAACTGGAAATGTAGTGATAATACAAGAAATAAGAGAGGTGGATTTTATGTATTGCTTGAAATGTGGCAAAGAAATTGACGAAGGAATAAATTATTGTCCAAATTGTGGGATGAATCTTAGTGTAAAAACAGATGTTCAGTTGACTTTACAAAAGCAAACAAGTGGGAAAAATATTGCCGCACTTGTGTTGGGGTTGATTGGTATATTTGCGTGGCTCATTCCAATTATAGGTCTGCCAATCGGAATTGTTGGCCTTGTAATGGGAATTATGGGCATGAAAAGATGTGGAAAAGGAATGGCTATTGCTGGGATAGTTCTGAGTGTTTTGTGTCTTGTGTTAACCATAATAAATGCGAGCATAGGTGCGTATCAGGGGTATCATGGTACGGCATGGTTTCAAAAGACAGAATCAAGTGAAAGTACAAGGGAAAATGAATTTTATCTAAAAGATACAGATGGTAATGTTATTATGTCTGGTGGAATAGGGAAAGCAGAAGCAAAGAAAGTGGTTCAATCTGACGGCGAGGAGCCGGTAGTAGAGATTACTTTTACGGATGAAGGGGCAAATAAATTTGCAAAGATAACGGAGGAGCATATTGGAGACCAGGTGGAAATTTATATAAATGAAAATAAAATTGCCGCGCCATATGTTCATACAGCGATTACAGGTGGTGTATGTCAGATTCCAATGAGCTCGAATGAAGAGGCAGAAAAAACAGCGGAACAATTGAATAATACAAGATAAGAGGATGCCGGAGAGAGGAGATAGCTATGAATCTTAAATGTCCAAAATGTGGTTCAAGTAATGTGTGTGAAATTCTATATGGAATGCCAACGGGAGAGGCGTATGAATTGGCAGAACAAGGTAAACTGATTCTTGGTGGTTGTGATATCATTATAGACGATTTGCCACAACCTGACTACGGTTGTCTCGATTGTAAATTCGAATGGGCACCAGAATTATTACCTGCCTCTTATATGGTGAAAATACGTTTTAAAGTATGGACTTCAATAGGAATTAGCGAAGATATACAACGGTATACCGTGTATGAAATGTTTCCGAATGGATTGGTTCGGATTTACCGGTATGAGGGAACATCAAGAAAATCTGTCGATAAACAAGTTAAACATATCGAAAAGAAAGAAGTGCAGAAATTGTCATCAGCTTTGCGAAAAGAGCTGAATGTACCAGTGTTTGCAAGGGAGAATAGTTGTCCAGAAAAGCGTTTTGATTTACAAATTTCTTATACGGATGGGCGTAAAGTTAATGTGACGTCGACCGATGAGGGGGCAATCTGTTTTTTGAGATTGCTTGATAAGGTTGTGAAAAAAGTGAAAATGTCTTAAAATGATGTTGTGAGTCCGTATTAAGGGACAGCGAGTTGTGTAAAATAGGGATTAAGTGTTGTTGGATTAACTTTGGATTAAGGTTTATAGTACAAATAGATGGAGATAACCAAAATGGCTAAGGCGGCTAAACCTAAGAAAGAAATCACAATGGAAGAAGCTTTGTGGAAGAGTGCGGATAAACTCAGAGGTTCGAGAATGCAATGTAGCGTCTCCCGGACTTTTTATATTATGCGGCTGCTCTGGCTT
>ERZ859980.1001-NODE-1001-length-13334-cov-1.508321_pt1 | contig 13334 bp, 13 predicted proteins | sample MGYA00509984_ERZ859980 | MGnify/ENA primary metagenome ERZ859980 (study PRJEB30046, sample SAMN00715173) | human gut metagenome | study: EMG produced TPA metagenomics assembly of the A metagenome-wide association study of gut microbiota in type 2... | reverse complement strand
CGGTTATGGTATTTCTTAAGTTTGAAATGTAACTGGTATGTTCCTATTGTTATCTGTGTAACCTTATTTTTGCTACTAATTACAGTATCATATCCTAATGTCTTATTATTCTGATCCTTAATTCTTAAGCAAGGTTCTCCTTTAAACAATACAGTTGAAATATAAATTTTGAAAATCTTCTTCTCACCATTTACCGTACCTGTATGTTTCCATGTTCCTGTCCAAAATCTTACTTTGTGTTTAAACTTCTTCATTTGGTTATAAAGAGTTGCGGCCTTCTTGTTATTGCCTTTAATTGAATTAAGCATTGTCATAGCTTCGTCATACTTACCACTCTCTCCAAGTTTCACAGCCTGAGCATAAGTTGAGTCACTTAAGTTAGCTCCATTTGTGAATTTTGAAATACTGTTGTAAAGTTTTAAACCTTCCTCTGACTTACCATTATTAATTAAGGTTTTGGCATACGCATAACCATAAGTTCCATATTCACTAGCGTATGACTTGTCCTTTGCATAAACATTCTTAATAGTATTCCATGCGGTAGTATAATCCTGCTTTAAGTAATATACTTTTGCCATGCCGGCACTTGCCTTATTTACTAATGTAAAATCTGATGCCACATTGGCACTATTCTGGAATAACTTCATTGCCTTGTCGTAATCTTTGCTTTCAAGTGCCTTATTTCCATCATAGTAATCTACAAAAGCTCCTGCCATTTTACCGTATTCTGAACTCTTGTCTGTCTTATAACTTTTTGTAAAATATTCTTCTGCCTTGGTTTCATCTTTTGAATCTAAAGCCTTAAGACCTAAGTTATAATAAGCTTCTGCCAAATATCCTTCACTCTTTAAGAATCCATCCAAATCGGAAAATGACTTAGCTGCCTGTTCGTACTTCTTGTTATCAAGTAATTTCTTTGCTGCCTTGTATTTGTTATTAGGTACTGAAAATACTGCAAAGCCACCGCCTATGCCGCTAAAATTGCTACAACCACTACACCTGTAATGACATATTTTTTCTTTACAGATTTTCTTCTGTGGGCTTTCTTCTTTTCCACACTCTGACGTCTTTCTTCTGCATTCTTTAACAAAAGATATTTCTGTTCAGATGTTTTTAAAATCTTAGCTGAATCCTTATACCATGAAATACGTTTTAGAATTTCAATGCCGTTTCCCATGTTAATGTAGTCTTCTTTTGCCAAATCTTCTTTTGCTATAACATAATTGTCTTCATAATCTTTAAGTTTTGCTTTTGCAAAAATATCTAAATTATCAATCTCGCCTGTGCTTTCCCATACAGATTCTTCCTTTGACCAAACGCCACCGTTTCAAAAATAATTCTGTCAATCTGTATTTTAATATCCTTTGTATTTTTGTTAAGCTTAATTAATATATCATTTCCTTTTGACTGTAAATAACCTAAAGCTAAATCAGTATAACTTTGATTTATTGTTTCCTCTTCGCCTTTTTCATTTGTAACAATCAGTCTTAAATTAATTTCTTTGATCGTTTCCTGAAATATATTTGCAAATGTCAAAGTCAAAGAAACTGATTCTTCATCTACCTCCGGAGTTATTTTTCCTTCCTGAAAAATAATAGGGCTACCATATGTCCATAGGTTCTTCTCCAAGTCTTTTGGAATATTTGTCTGTTCAATGTTCTTATTCTCTTCCATTTTTATGCCTCCTATATCAATTTCTCATTTTACCATATTTGAATGTAAAAAAAAAGAACTACCACCAAACATTTTTCAAATGTCTTAGTAGCAGTTCTCTATGATTTACTCAAATTTACTTTTTATACAATTATTAACTTTTAAGCTGAAAAAGGTTTATTTTTTAATCTTTACCTTCTTTGCTTTTGACCATGCGCCGTAAATTTTCTTGCCCTTGTAAACCTTGTACGCTCTAACCTTTACATAGCATGTTTCTTTTTTTCTAAAACCTTTAAGTGTAACTTTTGTCTTTGTTGTCTTTTTATCTACATAACCCTGGAATTTCTTATTGTCACATGTACGAACAATATAACCCTTTGCAGTTTTAACTTTCTTGATTGTTACCTTAACTTTTTTGCCTTTAACATTTTTTATTGAAATTGAAGCCTTTGCAGGTTTTGCCTTTGCAGCTTTCTCTGCTGCAGCCTGCTCTTTTGCCTTTTTGTCTGCTTCTTCCTGTTTTTTCTTTTCTGCGGCAATTTCTGCAGGACTTTTTTCTTTGTAGTATCTTACATAATCGACTTCCATTGTTCTGTTCCAGCTTGTATCATAAGGTGGATTTCCCTGTGCAAGATTACCTCCACAAGCTACGTTAAACAATAAATAGTAATCGTCATTTAAAACACTTCTCCGTCCTGCATAAGTGCCAGTTTTTAAATCTGCTGTTGAGAATGTTTCGTTGAAATCTGTTATTCTTACATACCTGTCTGTCCATGTGCCATATACACTTAACAACTGACCATCAATGTAGAAAGCACAAATCTTTCCATCTCTGTAACATCCATATGTATGCCATTCTGTTTTGTTATCAACATTTTTGTTTGTGTAAATGTACTGATCAGCTCCATTCCATTTTGGATAATGAATTGTACTTTGAATATCTGATCTTGTATTGAAAGCTTCCATTATGTCAATTTCACCACATGCAGGCCATTTCTTGCCATTAGTTCCAAGCATCCAAAATGCCGGCCAAATTCCCTTTGATGATGGAATCTTTATTTTTGCTTCAACATACCCTAATCCAATATTAACTTTTCCTGTTCCCGTAATTCTAGCCGATGTCCAATTGTATGTGGTTCCATTAGCTTTTGTTTTTTCAGTTTGCGCTTTGATTTTCATAGTTCCATTAGAGACAGAAACATTTTCTGCCTTGTAGTATTCTTTTTCATTGTTTCCCCAGCCACGGTTTCCATATTCTATACCGTTACCAATTTGTGGTGTCCAATAAGCATCATTTAATGAAGTTCCACTAAATTCATCTGACCATGATAGCTTAAAATTATTTAAGTTAACATCTGATGGTACAGAGTCTGCTGCTGAAACACCAACACACATTGCAAGTGTTGCAACCATTGAAGCTGCTAACAAAACTATTTTTCTCATTATATGCCTCCTAAAATCTAAAACCCTTTCGTAAAAAGAGAGTAACATATAAAAATGTTTTTTTCATTATTGTCTAAAAAACGATACCCTTTTCTAAAAAAAATGTACCTTATCTAAATATAAAAAACCAGAGATTTCAGATGCTCTGTTTTTAATAAACAGTGCTAATCCTCGTCTCCGGTTCTTCATAAGTGTATGTTATTTTACAATGTTACTTTCAATTAAATTGCCTTCCATAAAAGATTTTGCATTCTCCATTGTTGTGTAACTAATTGCCTCTAATGCTTCATCTGTTAGGAATGCCTGATGAGAAGTTACAATTACATTTGGGAAAGACAATAATCTTGAAGTAATTGATGACTCTAAAATATCATCTTCTCTGTTTTCAAATACATTGTCCGTTTCCTCCTCATAAACATCCAAACCTATGCTGTGGAATTTATGCTCTCTTATTCCCTTTATTAAGTCTTCTGTATCAATTAAGGCTCCTCTTGATGTGTTTACTAAAACAACATTATTTTTCATTTTCTTAATTGTCTTTTTGTTTATCATATGGTAAGAATCATCTGTTAAAGGACAGTGAAGGGATATCAAATCACTTCTCTCTAACAGTTCGTCCAATGTTACATACTCAACAAATCAAGGTCAGGGTTTTCATATATGTCATAAGCAATAACTTTCATTCCAAAACCTTTGCATATACGACACATTGCTGCGCCTATTTTTCCTGTACCGATTATACCTGCTGTCTTGTTATGGAAATTAACACCTGTTAATCCTACCAGACTAAAATTATTCTCTCTTACCTTAATGTATGCCTTATGAATATGTCTGTTACATGCAAGAGCTAAAGCCATTGCGTGTTCAGCAATTGCCTCCGGCGAATATCCCGGCACTCTAAAAACTGTTATACCCACCTGATTACATGCCTTAATATCCACATTATTAAAGCCTGCACATCTTAGGAGAATCAACTTAACCCCATTTTCAGCCAAAGCTTTTATAACATTTTCACTTAAATTAGAATTTACAAATGCACAAACTCCTTCAAACCCTTTTGCATATTTTGCAGTTGCCTCCGAAATATCTGAATCTGTGTATTCTATTTCTATGTTCTTATATTCTACGGCTACCTTGTCAAAAGACTCTTTGTCATACTTCTTTGCATCATAAAATAAAATCTTCATAATATGCCTCCTACTGCCTCTTTCATAGATTTGTACTTTGTCTGATGATTAAACCCTGGTATTACTACCTTAACCTTACAAAGAAAAGTATAACATTTTTCTATTTTTTGTATGTTGCAAATGCAACATTATCCATAATTTTCTTTTCTTGAATATTTTCTTCAATCATCATATCTTTAACTTTCATTAGACGAATTTGTGTGCTTCGTTCATTTTCATCTAATTTCATTGTTATATATTTTATATTGTCCAAAGCTTCAGGAATTATTACATGCTCAAGCGCATTTACCCTTCTTCTCGTTTTTTCTATTTCTGATGCCATTAGCTGACAGGATTTTTCTACCTGAGCAAGTTTTAACATATCTTCAAACACAGAAGATAATGAATATACTGCATCGTCTAAGTCTCCTGCTGTAAAAGCATATCCGTAAGAGTAAATGTCATTTACCTTAATATCATTTTTTGTCTGAAATTCAGGAATTTCGACACTCATAACGTTTTTAAACTGCTGCTTTATTTCTAAAGTTTTCCCAGTAGCCATTAATGCGGTGTTTAACACCTGTTCACTCATGCCCGCTCTTGCTACCGCAAATTCCATATTAGCAGCTTTTAATCCTTTTTCAACCTTTATCTTAAGTCCATGTTTTCTTTTATTAAATCCATAAACTGACGAACAAGTTCGTCTCGTTTATCTTTTAAAAGTTTATGGCCTCTTGTGGCTGACAAAAGTTTCTTTTTTTGTTTTGTTAGTTCCATACGGGTTGGATTCACTCTTGTTCCTGCCATACTCTACCTCGCTTTAAAATCCACTACTTCATTCAACATTCCTTTTCAAGCGATATTCAATTTAACGAAAGCACGCTCCCGCTGCTTCCACCTCGTAGCGGTTCTATCAAGCCGACTTCGCTGCCTTGATGAACCGACGGGTTCCAAGCACTTTCTTTTAAATTTGAATATTGCTTGAAAATATATTGTTGAACGTAACTATTTAATTTGGTTTTAAAATAATCATGCTTATACTTTTTAATATCATTGCTATATGATTTGATTGGATTTTATTCCACATTCTCTATTTGTTGCCTTTGTAGTATTTTTCTAAATATTTGTCGTCTATTCGTTTTAGTTCTGATTTTGGTAGCATTGATAATAGTTCCCAACCTATGTCCATTGTTTCTATTATGGTTCTGTTGGTATCGTAGCCTTGTGATACATATTTTTTCTCGAACTCATCTGCAAACTTGGCATATATTAAGTCTATGTCGGATAAAGCTGCCTCGCCTAAGATTGTCATTAGTTCTTTGGCATCTTTTCCTCTTGCATAAGCTGAGAATAACTGGTTCATTACGTTGCTGTGATCTTCTCTTGTTTTTCCTTCGCCGATACCTTTGTCTTTTAATCTTGATAGAGATGGTAAAACATCAATTGGTGGTGTAATGCCTTTTCTATATAATTCTCTGCTTAAAATAATCTGACCTTCTGTGATATATCCTGTTAAGTCAGGGATTGGATGAGTCTTGTCATCTTCTGGCATTGTTAAAATGGGTATCATTGTTATACTACCGTTTGAGCCTTTTCTTCTTCCTGCGCGTTCATAAAAGTTGCCAGGTCAGTGTACATGTATCCCGGATAACCTCTACGTCCCGGAACTTCTTTTCTTGCTGCTGAAACTTCTCTTAAGGCATCAGCGTAGTTTGTAATATCTGTTTTATTACAAGAACATGCATGTCTTTTTCAAAGGCTAAGTATTCGGCTGCTGTTAGTGCCATTCTTGGTGTGGCAATACGCTCAACTGCCGGATCATTTGCCAGGTTCATAAACATTACTGTTCTGTCAATTGCCCCTGTTTCCTTAAAGCTGTTTACAAAATAATTTGACTCTTCAAATGTAATACCAACTGCTGCGAATACTACTGCGAAAGGTTCATCTGTTCCTATAACTTTTGCCTGTTTTGCAATCTGCGCTGCCAGGTTAGCATGTGGCAAACCTGAGGCTGAAAAAATTGGTAGTTTCTGTCCTCTAACCAATGTGTTCAAACCATCAATTGCAGAAATACCTGTCTGAATAAATTCTGACGGATAATTTCTTGCTGCCGGATTCATTGCAATACCATTAATGTCTTTTCTTTCATCAGGTAGAATGTCCGGTCCTTTATCTATTGGATTTCCAAGTCCGTCAAATACTCGACCAAGCATATCCATTGAAACTCCAAGTTCCATGCTTCGTCCAAGAAATCTTACTTTACTGTTAGAAAGATTAATACCTGTAGAAGCTTCAAACAACTGAACTAATGCATTAGTTCCATTTACTTCCAATACTTTACAACGACGGGTTTCACCGTTTGCAAGTTCAATTTCACCTAATTCGTCATAGGTTACCCCTTCAACATCTCTAACTAACATTAAAGGGCCGGCAACTTCCTGAATAGTTCTATATTCCTTTGGCATATTAGTCTTCCTCCTTACTTAAAGTATTTGCGATTTCAAGAGATAACTGATTATTAATTCTGTCAAATTCACTCTCAATATTATCTTCGTGTGTATATTTAAAACGACCAATGGCTTCTCTTACAGGCATTTTTATAAGGTCATTTATATTTGCACCTTTGTTTAGTGCATCCATTGCCTCCTCATAAAATCCCATAACCATTTTCATCATCATGTTCTGTTTTTCCAAAGATGTATAAGTGTCAACTTCATGGAACGAGTTCTGATGTAAATAATCCTCTCTTATTGAACGGGCAGCTTCCATTTTCAAACGGTCAGGTGCAGACAAGGCATCCATACCTACCATTTTTACTATTTCTTCCAACTCTGCTTCTTCCTGAAGTAAAGTCATTAACTTTTGTCTTAAAATAAGCCAGTCCTTATCAACATTTTCCGTAAACCATGAACCAATACTGTCAATATAAAGTGAATAACTTGTAAGCCAGTTAATTGCCGGGAAATGTCTCTTGTAAGCCAAAGCTGAATCAAGTCCCCAGAATACTTTTACAATACGAAGTGTAGCCTGTGATACCGGTTCTGAAATATCACCACCTGGAGGTGATACGGCTCCAATAACTGACAAGGCTCCGTCTCTGCCTTCTTTTCCAAGTGTTACAACGTCACCTGCTCTTTCATAAAACTGTGCAAGTCTACTTCCTAAGTATGCAGGATAGCCTTCCTCACCGGGCATTTCTTCAAGTCGGCCTGACATTTCACGAAGAGCCTCTGCCCATCTTGAAGTTGAATCAGCCATAAGGGCTACTGAATATCCCATATCTCTAAAATATTCTGCAATTGTTATGCCTGTATAAATTGAAGCCTCTCTGGCTGCAACAGGCATGTCTGATGTATTAGCAATTAAAACTGTACGTTCCATTAATGACTCACCTGTTTTTGGATCTTTTAACTCAGGGAATTCATTAAGTACGTCAGTCATTTCATTTCCACGCTCACCGCAACCAATGTAAACTACAATGTCTGCCTCTGCCCATTTTGCCAGCTGATGCTGGATTACTGTTTTACCACTACCAAAAGGTCCGGGAACTGCTGCCACACCACCTCTTGCTATAGGAAATAATGTATCAACAACCCTCTGCCCTGTAATTAATGGCTTGTTAGGATTTTTCTTTTCCTTATATGGACGGCCTTTTCGTACAGGCCATTTTTGCATTAATGTAATTTTCTGCTCACCTTTTTCAGTTTTAATTGTGGCAACTACATCTGTAACAAAATAATTTCCTGACTTTATGCTTGTTACTTCACCTTTTACTCCGTATGGAACCATGATTTTCTGTGTAACTACAGGAGTTTCTTTTACTGTACCTAAAATATCTCCTTCTTCAACTACATCTCCAACCTTTGCAGTTGCCTCAAAATCCCATTTCAATTCACGTTTAAGAGATGGGACTTGAACTCCTCTTTCTAATAGGCTACCCGACACTTTCATAATGTCATCTAACGGTCTTTGTATACCATCATATATACTTCCAATTAGTCCGGGTCCCAATTCTACAGACATAGGCGCTCCTGTTGAAACTACAGGTTCACCGGGACCAAGCCCTGCTGTTTCTTCATAAACCTGTATTGACGCCTGATCACCATGCATTTCTATAATTTCACCAATTAGTTCTTTGTCACTAACACGAACCACATCAAACATATTGGCATCACGCATTCCATCAGCAATAACCAATGGACCTGCCACTTTTCTGATTACTCCCTTGCTATATTCCATATTCTGTCCTTTCCGGTTCAAATATTATTTTCCAAAAACAATATCTGAGCCAATTGCCTTTTCTACCGAATCCTTAACTCCTTTAACTCCTGCGCCTGTGTTGTCTTTAACTCCCGGAATTAAAATAATTGCCGGAGTAACTAATTCACTAAATTTTTCAATTTCACTTTTTATTTCTTCCGCCAGCGATTCAGTAATATATATTATCGGATAGTTTCCATTTGCCAGCTTTTTAAGTATTGCTTCCGCCTTTGCCTTTTCATCCACCGGGTAAATATCAAGCCCCAATGCCTGAAAACCATATATACTATCGTAATCGCCCATTACTGCTACTTTAAGCATACATTTCCCTTACCCTTTCTTTTATAAAGTCATTGTCAAAACCGTTTAACTTTCCTGACATGATAATTTTCACTGTTTTAATTTCATTTTCTCTTGCAATAACATACGCAACTATTGGACCAACGGAAAAAGAATTATATTTTTCACTTTTTATATCTTCAATAATTTTGTTATCGCACCAACATTCAAAAACTGATTTTGATTTTTTTAGTGCTATTGCAAGGTCCCCAAAGCCTGAATTTTCCAAGTATTCAAGAACTCCTTCAAGGCCACCGTCAACTGCTTTTATTAAATCAGTTATGCTTACTCCGTTACATGGAACAAGGCATTTTTTTACAAACTCGCTGTCCTTTCCTGTTGCTGCACATCTTACGGCAATTTTGATATTAGCAATTGTCACCTGAGAATCTGCGTATTTTCTAATTAACTGATTATCAGACTCATCGCCAGCCTTTTTTATAGCCTCTAAAGTTGCCTTATCAATTAACACATCACACAACTGACCGTTGCCTGATTTTAAAAGAATCTCAGTTGCTTCTTTTGCAACTCCTGCCATGTTATCAGGTAGTTTGCCGTATTCTCCCTGACGGATTACATCCTTTAAGAATTCAGGTTCAATCTTACAGCCTGCCATAAAAATATTTTCCGTTTCATCTTCTGTGCAAACCTGTTTTATTGCTGCCTTTAAATTGTGGAACTCATCCTTGATTGTCAGTATGGAAACTACTTTTTCATCTTTTACCAAATCATCCAAAACTCTTTTTGTCTTCTCTGATTCTTCATTAAGCATATGTTCCAAAGTTTCATCTAAATGACCGTCTCCCCAACCTTTGTCTCTCAAAAAAGTCATGCACTGGTCATAGGTTTCCAAATTCAACAAAGCCTGTATTGTGTCATTGCCAAACAAACTACTTTCAAGGGCTCGTATTCTTGCAACACCGTAGGTATAATCCATTTCCATAGTGTTTCCTCCTAATATATTTTCTCCTATCCAAATAGTTCTCTGTTAGCTATGTCTTTTAACCTGTCTAGCTGACCATTAAACAAAGCTTTAATCTGACAGTTTTCTTCAATGTCTCCGTAAACAAGAACAAAGCCGTTTTCTACATTGTCCCTGCTATCTTCAATGGTAATACTGCCATTTTTTTCTTTTGCTATCTTCTCTATTTTCTTAACAAAATCTTCAGGCATTCTGTCTTTGTCGCTTGTGCTAATGTACATTACACCTGTGCCACTTTGCACATTTTTATTAAATAACTTTTCAAGAAAATCAAAATATTCTGTTGCGTCTAAATTTTCTATTTTGCAAATTGCACTTTCGATTACATCGTTTATACATTTTTGTTTATTATTTAGAATTGCATTTCTTTCTCTAAAACCGGCAGAAGATTTTGTTTTTTCTTTGTATAGCTTTCTTGAGGCAAGAGATTTTTTTTCAAATCCCTTAATTTCTTTTTCAATCTCAATTTTTGCCTCTTCCATCTGTGCATTACAGAAATCATCTGCTTCTTTTAAAATAGCATCTGCTTCTTCTTTAGCACTTGCCTGGATTTCTTTTATAATATTATTCAATCCACTCATACACTTCTCCCATTTACTCTAATATGTTAATGTGTAATTTTTATAATGCGATACCGTTAATTGCAAGGAATGAAATAAGTAATGCAAGAATTGCATAAGTTTCAACCATTGCAGGGAAAAGCATTGCCTTTGCAAACTGTTCCGGTCTTTTTGCTATAATACCAATACTAGCGGCTGCTGTTTTGCCCTGATGTTTTCCAGAAACAAGACCAACAATTGCAATTGGTAAACATGCTGCCAAAATTTCAAGTCCCTGTAACGCTGAAATACTTACTGCATTTCCACCGATAATTCCGATTTTTGATAAAGTTACGAAGCCGATTAACAAACCATAAAGTCCCTGAGTACCAGGTAGTAACTGCATTACTAATACTTTAGCAAACTTTGATGGATCTTCTGTCATAACGCCTGAGGCAGCCTGACCTGCCGTACCTACTCCAATTGCTGAGCCCATACCTGCCATTAGCACTGCAAGAGCCGCTCCTAATAAAGCATAAAATAAACCTAAATTATTAAAAAATTCTCCCATAACTAATTCTCCTTTACTTTCACGTATTTTGTATTTTCCTTAAACGGCTTAAACTCTCTACTTCCACCTTCAAAGAATTTTCCGAAAAATTCCACATACTGAAGTCTGTTTGTATGAACATAAGCACCTAATAAATTAATTGCCATATTAAATGTGTGACCAATAATGAAAATAACAATAAACATTATCACACCAACTACCGACTTGCCGCCCATGGCTGCCATTGTATTAATAACCTGTGCAATTACACCTGTCGCAAGTCCCAAAGCCAAAAGTCTTGAGTATGATAACAAATCACTAAGCCAGCTTGTTGTATCATAAAGACTATATGCTCCAAGTAGTAATCTCTTAACAGGGTTCTTTGCCCTTCTTCCTGCCATTAAAAGTATTCCAACCATGCCACCAATAGCCATAACCTTTGCCAGCATATTAGCCCAAGCCGGAAATACTATTGTTGTTCCTGCAAGAGATGCAAAAATTGATGTTGGCACTAACAATAAAATTAAGCCTATTAAAAATACATACCAAAGCACTACGTCACATACAAATGACATAACATCTTTTTGTTTTAGCATCATGTAGCCTTTAATTCCAAGGCCAACAAACAAATGTATAATTCCGAAAATCATGCAATAAATCAACATTCTCATTGGTTGCTCTATAGGAGTAAACCACAATGCGGGTATTGTTATTTTTACACCAAAGAAGGTGCTACCAATAACAGTTATTGCATCACCAAAATATCCACCAAAAAGTATGCCCCATATTAAAGTTGAAATTCCACAGTTCTTAAACATTCGTAATGTTTTCGCCATGGATTCTTCCATGTTAGGAAACTTTTTAAGCGCCCATAAACAACCAAGAAACATAAGCAAGCCGTAAGCTGCATCACTTAACATTATTCCAAAAAAGAAATAATAGAAAAATGCCGTAATTAATGTTGGATCAATTTCTGTTTTTGTTGGATAACCAAAAGAAGTTACAACTCCTTCAACTGCTCCTGCTGTTTTACTGTTAGATAAAAGAACAGGTACATCTTCGTTATCCTTTGGTGCTTCCACATCTATTGCCACAGTGTAGTCATTTTCCAAGTTCATTCTTAAACTTTCAATCTCTTTCTTTGGAATAAAACCTGTAACAAAAAATGTATGTTTTGTTTGAAGAATTTCTCCCAAAGCTCTATATTTTTCGGCTCTGATTGTGTAATAATCTGAAATTTCCTTTAGTTCAATTCTTCTTTCACTATATTCTTTTATTTTATTTTTGATTTCCTGTATTTCATTATCAAGAATAGTAATAACTTTTTCTCTCTTTTTTACCGATTCTTTTGGAAGATGGCTGGTCATAATAGGTGGTCTGTTAAAGCCCACCCCCCTAAGTGCCTTCTCCGTTTTTTCTTCGTCCTGTTTCAGAAATACTACTGCTATATAAGTTTGAAACTTATCTGAACTTAAAATCTGAGCGTACGTGGACTTTGGCAGTTCCTCCAAGCTCTCTAATCTGTTAATCAGTTGATTCTCCGTATAAGTTCCTAAAATAGTTCCAAGTAAAAATCCTGTTTTCTTTGTTCCTTTATAATTCATTGGAACATCAAGTTCTGCCCATGGCTTAAGGGCTTCTATTTCGTCATAACGTCTTGCTTTTTCAGCAATCTTTTCATCTACCGCTTTATTTAACTGAATAATATCTTTTGCCACACTCATTATTTCCTGTTGATTCTCAGTAGACTTCTTAAATTCACTTATTTCAATTTCTTTCTTTCCTTCTAAACTTGAAAACATTGATGTTTTTTCCGGATAGAATTTTTCAAGAATGTTAAGTGCATTTTCCGCTAATGCCGCATTCCTTTGAAAAATTGAAATCTGTGTTGCTGTATTTACTTTTTGAAAAACAGAGTCTTTATTTTCAGTTTCATGTATTTCCAGACAGCCTTTTCTCTGTAAAAATTCAAGAATTTTCTTTCTATCCTTTTTTAAAGCACAAATGTTTATTTTGCGCATTTCTAAAACTGCCATAATACCTCCTAACTTTTAAGCCAATGCCTGTATTACTGCTTTAATTGCGTTGTCCTTCCTTTCTTTTGCCAAATCTCTAAGTTCCATTACCTTCATTTGGATTTCCTTGTCCATTTCCAAATCATAGTTTTTGCATTCTGAAACTACTTCATCCATTGCCTTCTTAGCTTCTTCCTGTGCTTTCGTCAACTTTTCTTTTCTAAGTTGTGCCTTAATTGAATCTAATTCTGCTTTCCTTCCTGCTGCGTTATCCTTTGCCACCTGAATCTGCTTCTCCGCTTCCATCTCAGCTACTCGTACAGCATCAATAGTTTCCTTTATCATACTTATCCCTTCCTTTCTAAAAATCCTTCGCTTATACTCCTC
>ERZ859980.1000-NODE-1000-length-13341-cov-13.904034_pt1 | contig 13341 bp, 6 predicted proteins | sample MGYA00509984_ERZ859980 | MGnify/ENA primary metagenome ERZ859980 (study PRJEB30046, sample SAMN00715173) | human gut metagenome | study: EMG produced TPA metagenomics assembly of the A metagenome-wide association study of gut microbiota in type 2... | reverse complement strand
CAAGAGCAATTAACCTACGCTCATTTCCAATAAATTACACTCTTTTCGTAACTTCGGAGTGCAAAGATACACAAAATTTTCATTCTGCTTTATGTGCATGACTGGCTATATACTCTCCCGGTTTCATTCCGAATTGTTTCTGGAAACATTTGCTGAAATAAGACGGATTATTGAATCCCACCATGTAGCTTACCTCATTAATACGGTACTGGTTTTCCAGCAAGAGGGAAGCTGCTTTCTTCAATCGGATAATCTGAATCATTTCATTTGGCGTTGTATTGGCCAGTCCCTTGATTTTCACAAATAATCCGGAACGGCTGATACACAGTTTTTCAGCTAAGAAGTCGACCGACAGTTCTTCGTTGTTCAGATTCTCTTCAATCAGGTGATTCATCTTCTCCAAAAATACCTTATCGTTCTGGTTGGCCGCAATGGAATTGATGGAAACCGTCGGCATTTGTGAGAATTTTTGTCGTAACTGCAAACGCAGTTCTAACAAATTCTTTATGCATGCTTCCAGGTATTGCAATGAGAACGGTTTCTCGATATAGGCATCTGCACCACAATTCATACTTGTAATCTTGGCTTCTGTATCGGTCTTTGCCGTAAGCAGGATAAACGGAATGTGACTGGTCAGTTGGTTGTTTCGTACCGCTTTACACAAATCAATTCCATTCATGTTCGGCATCATCCAGTCACTGATAATCAGGGCCACTTCCTGTTCCTTTAGCTTGTTGAGCGCATCCACTCCATCTACTGCTGTCACAATGGTATAGCTGGTTTGGAAGTGAGAAGAGAGGAAGTTCAGCATGTCTTCATTATCATCCACAATCAGCATGATGGGAAGTACTTTTTGTGATGTGGCAGCTGTGTCATTCTGTTCAGGTATAATATCCTCTGGAATCGGATTGGTCGCTTGATTTTCTTCCTCTTCTGTCACTAGATTTTCTTGTTTTCTGGGAAGAGTAATAATGAACGAAGAACCCTTTCCCGGCTGAGAGGTCACGTTGACTTGACCATGGTGTGCTTCCACTATTCCTTTTACGATACTGAGTCCGATACCGGTTCCCGGTTTGTTCTCAGAAGCCTGATAGAAAGGTTTGAAAATTTTTTTCAGTTCCTCCTCGTTCATTCCTTTTCCATTGTCTTTTACTTCGATGGAAAAGGTCTGTCTTTCGGGATGTTCTTGAAAGCGGACCTCAATCATGCTTTGTGTATATTTGTTGGCGTTGGTCAACAGGTTGCTTAGCACCTTGGTAAGTGCTTCTTTATCTACATCCGCGTGGAAATGTTCATCAGGATAAGTAACGGAGAAGCTAACTCCATTTTGTTGAAGTGTTGGTGAGAAACGTTCACACACGGCCTGCATCAGCTCTTTGATGGACTGTGAAGTGAACTTCATTCGTATTTCTTTTTGTTCCACTTTCCGGAAATCCAGTAACTGATTTACCAGATACAGCAATCGTTGGCTGTTACGGTCGATAATCTCCAGTTCCTGACGTTCGTTAATAGGAATATGGGTTGATTGCATGATTTTTTCCAACGGTCCGATGATGAGTGATACCGGTGTACGTATCTCGTGTGCAATCATGGTAAAGAAATTAATTTTAGCTTCGTGGATTTCTATTTCCTTTTTACTGTTCAGTTCGTCAATGGCTTTGGCATGCTTCTTTTCACTGCGTCGTATGACGTAGCGTAGCAAAAGTCCTAAAGCAAGTAGGAACAGCAGCACATAGCCAATCTTGAAAGGTAGAGACAGATAGAAGGGCGGATGTACAATGATACGGATGGAAGTACCTTCTTCGTTCCATATATTGTCATTGTTTGAAGCTTTCACTCTAAAGGTATACGTACCTGCCGGAAGGTTGGTATAGGTAGTGCTGTGCTGTGAACCTACATAGTTCCAGCCTTTATCAAATCCTTCCAATATGTAAGCATATTGGTTTTTCTGAGGAGTGCAGTAGCTTAATGCCGCATAATTCAGTGTAATGACATTGTCTTTATAAGAAAGATGAATTTCTTTCAGATGGTCGATGGCTTCCGGTAATATGCCGTCTTTTTGTGTTTCAATCTTCTGGTTGAAAATTTCCAGGCTGGTCAATACCACATTAGGTTTTTGCGTATTGAGTTTCAGCAGGTGTGGGTAAAAGGTGTTGAAACCATTGATGCTGCCGATGTAAAACTCACCGTTACGGGTCTTCAACGCAGAGGCCATGATGAATGCTTCACTTTGCAGGCCATCGCTCTTGGTGAAGATTTGTGTAGCTCTTGTGGTTGGCGTATATTTCACCAGTCCTTTGGCGGTGGTGAGCCACAGGCAGTCTTCCCCTTCCAGAATGGCATTGATACATTTGTTGGGGATTCGGAGCGGATGTCGGATAAATCGGTCTTTTTCCAGATCATAGGAATACAATCCTTCAAACGTCGCTGCCCATAGCACTTTTTCCCGGTCAATACAAAGGTGGTTGATGATGTTACAGGGGAGACCTTGTGTTTGGCCGTATCTTTTCCATACTTGTTTCTGTGGTATATATTTGAAAAGTCCTTTCCCTTGCGTGGCTATCCACAGGTTTCCTTTGGCATCTTCCATTATTTTGATGATTAGCGCATCCAGTTTTTTTACCAGATTGAATCGGTTTTCTTGCGGGTTGTACAGGCAGACTCCTCCCATGGAACCGGTCCAGATTCTTCCTTGGCTGTCTTGGAAAATGGAATAGATACTGCTTTCGTCTAGTCCGTCTTTTGTGTCATATTTTGTGATTTTCCCGGTTTGGGGGTCCAAAACTTGTATTCCATTGGTATAAGTTCCAATCCAAAGTTCTTTTCCGATATAGCGTAGTGCATGTACATTGTTTTTTTTCAGTTTTTCTCTGCCCGGAAAGTCGATGAACTTTACGATGGATGGATTAAAGCAACTTACTCCAGCGTCGTCGGAACCAATCCAGACTTCTCCATTTTTGCCTTCGCAGAATCGGCTGATAATCTGTCCTTCGAAAAATGGGAGATTGTCGGTTCCAGAATATCCAGGAAATTGCCCGCAAAAGGGAGGTAGATAATTCACTCCGTTGTAGTAAGTACCTATCCATACGCCGCCTTCTCGGTCTTTTAGCATTGGATAGATAAATTTGTCGGATAAGGATTCGTTTCCTTCCCCATATTGGTTATACAGAAAACTTTCTTGAGTGATTGGATTGAACACAGTCAGTCCTTCGTCTGACCCAATAAACAGGATAGTGGGGGAATATTCTAGAATAGAATGTATATGCAATATACCTTTCCCGTTGTTGGAAATTAGAAACTTCTCTACTTCATGTGTCTGTGTGTTTAATTTCCAGAGTCCGTGTTCCCAAGTCCCAATCCAAAGGTTGTGGGATGAGTCTTCCCATAGAGCCATGGAGTACACACCCTCAGGTTCGCCTTTAATTTGAAACTCTTCAAAGGTGTTGTTGGCTTTGTTGAGGCGGAAAAGTTGGTAAGGACCAGATATCCAGATATTGTTTTGTCTGTCATTCAGTATGTGGATAACCACATTGTTGTTTCTCGGAATCTCATATTGGGTTAATTTGTGAGTCGATGTGTTGTATTGAAAGATGCCTTGTTTGCGGGTAGCAATCCAAATGTTTTGCTCTTTGTCCTGAATAATGTGCATAATCCAGGAGGTGATATCCGTGTTGTCGTTTGTTTTCTGGGTAAAGGGGGTAAATGTGGCTTTGACAGGATTATAGATGTACACTCCATTTTCGGTTCCTAGCCATAATTCATCGGTGTTGATTTCGCAGAGGGTATTTATGTAACTTGTATGAAGGTTTGAATAAAGCGGATTGCTTTTCTGATAGAAGGCAAACTGATTTCCGTCGAACCGGCTTAATCCGTTGTCTGTTCCCAGCCAGATGTAGCCGTGAGAATCTTGCAGAATAGCCGAAATGCTGTTGGAAGAAACCCCATTTTCAATGTTGTAGTGGCGAAATTGAAAGTGAGTGGGCAGTATGGCATAACCCCATAAGCCGACCGATAAAAAAATGAGCAAGCAATACAATTTTTTCATACATATCCTCCATTTTACAAATCTGTACAAAGATGATTAAAAAATATGAATAGAGTGTGTGAAATAATCTAAAAAAGAAAATGCAAAAATTCAAATGCCAGATTGAAGTGTGAATTGATTAAGGATTTTTCAGTATGGATGCCATATATAAGTTGGATGTTTTGACATTTTTAGAAGAGTTTCAGCATCATTTTTATGTTTCCTTCTGCAAAACCGTATGTTTCCTGTATCGGAGCCATAGGTTTTCCAGTGCAGAAACGTACGTTCTTCTATTGGGAAACCTAAAAATAGAAAGAGGATAATATGATTTGTTTCAAGGAGTTTTCAATATGGCGAGGTGATTTGAGGAACTCTGTGTTTCTATCCTGCTTTTTTGTCTGAATGAATGATAAAATCGTCCGAAGATATGCCACAAAAGTCTATTGTCGCATTTTAACACGTTGGTAATCAATATTTTGCTGATTTTCTGACAAGTCTGTTTGTTTACGACTATTTTTATAGTTGAATGGATGATATTTTTATTTCTTTTTCTTATTAAAAGCTACTTTTGCTAAAAGAAAATAAAAATCAATTTATTATCATGAGAAACAGACTTTTCATATTGGTGAGTGGAATCGCAGTTGCAGGAATCACTTCCTGCACGAAACCGACCTATCAGCAACCGGATGCTCCAATTCAGGAAGTACCGTTTACCCAAGTACATATTAACGATGGCTTTTGGTCACCCCGTATTGAAACAAATCGTACGGTATCCATCCCTTCTGCTTTTAAGGAATGTGAGAAGAACGGCCGTTTCGATAACTTTGCTATTGCAGGCGGATTAAAGAAAGGAGAACATCGTGGTGATTTTTCTTTTGATGATACTGACCCGTATAAGGTAATAGAAGGAGCTTCTTATTCATTAGCTGTAAAATACGATCCTCAGCTTGATCATTATCTGGATAGTGTAATCAATATTATTGCTGCAGCTCAGGAACCGGACGGATACCTGACTACGTGCGTGACGAATAAATGTGAACGTTTGTCCGGTTGGTGGGGACATTCCAAATGGGAAAAACTGAACAGTCATGAGTTGTATAACAGTGGTCACATGTATGAGGCTGCTGTAGCACATTATCGGGCTACGGGCAAGCGTACATTCCTTGATGTAGCCATCAAGAATGCCGACCTGGTTTGCAAGGTGTTCGGACCGGGTGAAGGACAGAAACATGTGCCCTCGGGCCATCCTATCGTGGAAATGGCATTGTGTAAATTATATAAGGTAACGGGTGACAAGAAATACCTTGACATGGCCCGTTATTTTGTGGAAGAAACCGGACGTGGTACAGACGGACATAAACTGAATGAATACAGTCAGGACCACAAACCTATTCTTCAGCAGGATGAAATTGTAGGTCATGCGGTACGTGCCGGCTATCTTTATTCTGGTGTAGCCGATGTGGCAGCTCTGACAAATGATACGGCTTATTTTCATGCGTTGACCCGTTTGTGGGATAACCTGGTGAGCAAGAAACTGTATATTACCGGAGGTATGGGTTCCAGAGCGCAGGGAGAAGGTTTCGGACCGAATTACGAGTTGCAGAATCATACTGCTTATTGTGAAACTTGTGCAGCTATTGCCAATGTATACTGGAACTACCGTATGTTTTTGGCTACAGGTGATTCCAAGTATGTGGATGTGTTGGAACGTGCCTTGTATAACGGCGTGATTTCAGGTGTTTCTCTGAGCGGTGACAAATTCTTTTATGACAATCCGCTGGAATCAATGGGCGAACATGAACGCCAGCGCTGGTTTGGCTGTGCCTGCTGTCCGGGTAATGTAACCCGCTTTATGGCTTCTGTGCCAAGCTATGCGTATGCTACCCAGCAGAATGATATTTATGTGAACCTCTATATTCAGGGTAAGGCAGAAATGCAGACCGCAGATAATAAAGTAACATTGGAACAGACAACCGAATATCCGTGGAACGGAAAGGTAACCATCAAGGTTACTCCTGAAAAAGAAGGCAAGTTTGCCATCCGTCTCCGTATCCCGGGATGGACAAAAGCGGCTCCTGTAGCTTCTGACCTGTATGCATATACCGATGCGGCCAAGAAATATACATTGAAGGTAAACGGCTCGGCTACACGTGGAGCAGAAGGTGACGGCTACGAAACCATCGTACGTACATGGAAGGCAGGTGATGTGATTGAATTGGAAATGCCGATGGATGTTCGCCGCATCAAAGCCAACGATAAAGTGGAAGTAGACCGAGGAATGGTAGCATTGGAACGTGGACCGATTATGTTCTGTCTGGAAGGAAAAGATCAGCCTGACAGCATCGTATTCAATAAATTTATTCCGAATGACACTCCGATAGAAGCTTCTTACGATGCTAATCTGTTGAATGGGGTGATGGTATTGAAAGGCACTGCGAAGGAAGTTGAAAAGGACGGTACAGTAAAAGATGTCGCATTCAAGGCTATCCCTTATTCTACATGGAACAATCGCGGAGCTGACCAGATGGAAGTTTGGATTCCGGAATCAAAAGAATATGCAACTCCAACTCCCGAGCCGACCATTGCTTCGAAGGCACAGACATTCACCATTCAGTCTGCAATCCAGAAAGATGCGCCTGAGTCGGCTGCTGTGATGTCTTACGCGTGGGGTGTGAACGACCAGTGGGAGCCGAAACGTTCTTCTGATACTTCTAAGCCCTATTTCTACTGGTGGTTGAAGAATGGTACGGTGGAGTCTCTGGCCTACGAGTTTGACAAGCCTTACACCGTATCGAAAGTGGAAGTTTACTGGCTGGATTTCGACCATTACGACGGTGATTTCCGTGTACCGCAAAGCTGGACATTGTATTATAAGTCTGGAAATAGCTGGAAAGAAGTAGAAACAAGTGATAAATATGGTGTAGAAAAAGACAAATACAACGTAGTAAACTTTAAGCCAGTCCAGACTACCGGATTGAAAATCTCGGCACAGCTTCAGAAAGGAGCTTCGGGAGGTATTATTGAGTGGAAAGTGGAGTGATTTATTAACCCTTAAATACAAACAAGATGAATACACAATTAAATCGCATGTTGTTTAGTCGTGCATTTGTAAAAGTGTCGGCATGTGTGGTGCTTTCTGCTGGGTGTCTGCCTGTGGCAGCCTATGCGGAATCCAATGGGACGCTGGTGGTAGAGACTGTCTTGCAAAAGAAAGCGATCTCCGGTAAGGTGGTAGATTCAAAAGGTGAAGCCATTATTGGTGCAAATATTATGGAAAAAGGCACCACCAATGGTACTATTACAGATTTCGATGGTAAATTTAGTTTGAATGTTTCTGCCAAAGGGGTTATTGTAATTAGTTATATTGGTTATAAATCTGTGGAGATTCCTATAGCTCAGATAAAATCTGGGGGAAAGATTACCTTGAAGGAAGATACTGAAATAATGGATGAGGTCGTCGTTGTCGGTTACGGAACTCAGAAGAAGGCAACGCTGACCGGTTCTGTTTCTCAGGTTGGAGGTGAAGACCTGAAGAAAGTTGCTGCTGCCAACCTGACGAATACGCTTGCTGGAAAAACGGCGGGTATTATTGCCAATACACGTTCGGGAGAGCCGGGTGAAGATAATGCGGATATCCTGATTCGTGGTAAAGGAACTTTGGGTAGTACTTCTCCTTTGATTGTGGTAGATGGAATTGCAGACCGTTCATTCAGTCATTTGAATCCGGAAGATATTGAAAGCATTTCCGTTTTGAAGGATGCTTCTGCAGCAATCTATGGAGCCCGGGCTGCCAATGGTGTCATCTTGGTCACAACCAAACGAGGAAAAGAGGGAAAGGTGAGTGTGAACTATAACGGTAGTTATTCTATTTCTCAGCCTACCAGAATCCCGGAAATGTTGAATGCTTATCAATATGGTACCTATGTAAATGAATATGATGCGGATCCTCGCCATAGTCAGCCGGGCATCACTTATTCGGATGAGGTGCTTGAACATTATAAGAATCATGACGACCCGGTTAACTATCCGGATACAAACTGGTGGGATGAGGTCGCCAAGGATTGGGCTGGAAAAACCCAGCATAGCTTGTCTATCAGTGGAGGTACGGACAAGGTGTCATTTTATACTTCTGCCCAATATATGTGGCAGGATGCTATCTATAAGAACTCGGCCCAAGATTATAAGCAATTTCAGTTAGTATCTAATCTGGATGCGAAAATTAGTAAGTCGGTACGTTTTAGCTTGGATATCTTAGGACGTCAGGAACAGAGAAAACGTGGTATTTATTCCACACCGTATTTGTTCACATACTTCTTGAGTACCTTCCCAGGCAGTGCACCTTATTATCCCAACGGATTGCCCCGTGTAGGGTATGATGGTATTACCCGAAATGCCGCCATTATGGTAACCGACCTTCCAGGTTCGAATAATTACACGAATAATATTTTGAACATCAAACCTTTGTTGCATATCGACTTGGATTTTATCACTGAAGGTCTATATGCGGAAGGTTATGCGGCTATCGATTACACGTTTAGTGACGGTAAGCAGATTAATCAGCCTTACGATTTGTATTATTATGATAATGCGACTCAGGAATATCAGAACAAACGTTCGGATACAGGGCAGATTAGCTTGAATGACTGGGCTACTCGTTATTCCACCATCACCTTAAACGGACGTATCGGATATGAACGTACTTTTAATGATGTACATAAGGTGAATGCGTTTGTTGCTTATGAGCAAAGCAAATATAATTATCACACTTTGTCGGGTTATCGTACGAACTTCTTGTCCAATACGTTGATGGATTTGTTTGCTGGAAGTGATGTGCCCGCCGATAAAGACAACGGTGGATATTCGGATGCAACCGCCCGTGTGAACTTCTTTGGACGTGTAAACTATTCGTACAAAGACAAGTATTTGGCCGAAGTTACGATGCGTTATGATGGCTCTATGAATTTTGCACCGGGACACCGCTGGGGCTTATTCCCTTCTTTCTCTTTGGGGTGGGTGATGTCGGAAGAAAAATTCTTTGAACCCGTTAAGCCTTATGTGGATTTCTTAAAGCTGAAAGCTTCATGGGGTCAGATGGGTAATGATAATATTTCGGCATATCAGTATCTTTCACAGTATGCGTTTACTGGCACGGGAGCTTATTTTGGCAGTGGCGACGGGGCAGCGCTGAATAAGGGATTTTATCTGACTCGTACAGCTAACCCTTTGGTTACATGGGAAACAGCGAATACGACTAACTTGGGATTCTCGGCCAGCTTCTTGAACGGCATGTTCAGTTTGGATTTTGACTGGTTTAAGTCTAAACGTCGGGATATTTTGATTACGCGAAGTGCGTCCATTCCGGCTTATTCAGGTTTGGTGCTTCCGGCAGAAAACTTGGGTAAAGTAAATAATTCAGGTGTGGAAATTGTGGCTTCCTATCGTGACCGGGCCGGTGACTTTGAATGGGGTATCACTGGAAACTTTACGTATGCAGAGAATAAGGTAGTGTATATGGATGAGGCTGTGGCCACACCGGAATGGCAGCGTACGACGGGAAATCCGATTGATGGATTGGTGCTTTATAAGGCATTGGGTATCTATCAAAATCAGGAACAGGTGGACAATACGCCTCACATGGACAATGCGGCTCCTGGTGATTTGATTTATCAGGATACCAACGGCGATGGTACAATTACATGGGATGATGCGATTCGTCTGAATGAATCGGCTACTCCTAAGATTGTATATGGTTTCACGTTGAACGGCAGTTGGAAAGGGCTTGATTTGAATGTCTTCTTCCAAGGACAGGCAAAAGCGGTACAGTTGGTTCAGCCTACCATGAACATGGTGACTGACTTTTATGAAGGACGCTGGCGCACGGAAAATACTCCGGAAGAGAATTTGAATGCCCGCTGGCCGAAGGCGTTCATCAAACAGACGTATGGTGATACCTGGAATGGTTCGGCTTCTACATGGTGGTTGCGTAATGCTGCATTCCTGCGGTTGAAGTCAGTAGAAATAGGATACACTCTGCCTAAAGCATGGACTTCAAAAATCGGTATTCAGAGATGGCGTTTCTATGTCAACGGCAACAACCTGTTTACTTTTGACAAAATGAAGATTTGTGATCCGGAAGTAGGTACGTCTAAAGATGATAACGGATATGCTATTAACTCAAATGGTATCTTGGCTTATCCTTTGCAGCGTATGATTACCTTCGGAACAAATATCACTTTCTGACGCATTAACATTAAACTTGAGAAACGATGAAAACAAAACATTTATTATATACACTGACTTTTGCTTGTATGAGCTGGAGTGCTACGTCATGCGTCGATATTCTGGATGTGGCTCCGATGAGCTCTTTCTCGGATGAGGCTGTATGGAGTGACCTCGCACTTTCTGAAACTTATTTGAATGCTCAATATGCGAATTTGTGGGCCGAAAGTATGAAAGGAACACGTTTTGCTCATTTTACGGATGAGGTGTTTCAGAAGCATACTTATGGTTCAGAGAATGTTACACAAGGATTGCTGAATTGCGATACGTATGCCATAGGTTGGGATGATACCATGTGGGATCCTTGGGGAACATATTATGGTTATATAAAGAGTATCAACTTGTTCCTTGAACGTATTGATGAAGTGCCGGGCGATGAAGAATGGCGGAACTGGCAGAAAGGACAGGCTCTGTTCCTGCGGGCATGGAATTATCACATGTTGTACAGTTTGTATGGCCGTGTGCCCATCGTAGACCATACTTATGGTTTGAATGATACGTTTGAAGAGGTGCGGGCTGACATGGATGATGTAGCTGCATTTATCGTGAAAGACTGTGACGATGCGGCTGCCTTGCTACCGGTCGCATACCCGGACAATTCTGATTTTGGACGTGCAACGAAAGGAGCGGCTCTGGCTTTGAAATCAAGAGTGCTGCTGTATCAGGCAAGTCCTTTGTTTGGTAATCCGTCCATCGAAAAGTGGCAGGCTGCTGCCGATGCGGCTCATGACGTATTCGATTTGAATGAATATCATTTGCAGGATATCAATACGGCGAATGTTGTGGCCGATCCGAAGGCTGTGGGAGATGAATATGGAAATCTTTTCTTGGATCCAGAGAATCCGGAGGTGATTTTCGAGAAGCTATACGATCCTAAATATGGAGCAGGAGAAAATATGTCGTATTTGTATCAGGCTCCTTGTGGAATCGGTAATGGTTTCCAGGGTTGGGGAAACTTTAATCCGACGCAGGAAATAGCAGACTTTTTCCAAAATGCAGACGGTTCTGCCTTCGTGCCTCAGTCTTATTGCGAAGCTCCGGCGGGTACTATGCCAAGTATCTGGCAGGGTCGTGAACCTCGTTTCTATGCAGCCTTTATTCTGGATGGAGATACCTGGGGATACGGTGACGGCCGACGTGAGGTAGAAGTGTTCCGTTCTGGTGAAGAAGGAGTGACTGCAGGTAAGGACAGCGACCAAGGTGAATATTGGTGGAATGCCTCCAATACGGGTTATTCCATGAGAAAATTCCTGGATCCCAATTACAACTCAGCAGGTACGACGATGCATTCTACACCGTGGTTCTTTATCCGTTTGTCTGAAATTTACTTGAATTATGCAGAATGTCAGCTTCAGTTGGGAAATGTAGAAGGCGCAGAAGGTGCTCGTGAGTATATAAATAAGGTTCGTCGTCGGGTAGGACTGCCTGAAATTCAATCTGGTGCTGATGTGTGGGCAGCTTACTATTATGAAAGACAGGCTGAACTGGTATTTGAAGGACAGCGTTGGTTTGACTTGCGTCGTTGGAAGAAAATGGAGGAATGTTATAGCAAACCTGTAAATGGTATTGCGATTTATAAATATAAGGATGGAACGAAAAGATATTGGACGGGAAATGAAGTCTCTGTCAGAAACTTTGCAGGAGTGGCAGGTGCTGAAGCACACTATTGGTTGCCCGTACCCCGCTATGAGTTACGTCGTTCTCCGTTGATTGATGCGAAACCTTATGAATAATCGTAAATGCTGGAAATATGAATAAAACGCTTAACTATATTGGAGCCTTGGTGGTAGGCATGGCTTCGTTTGCCTGTACAGATTACAGTGGGCATGTAGCTTATAATGAGCAGTATCCTCTTCCTGAAGGAAAGAAACTGTATCGTCCGTTGGAGTTCTCGGGACAGGACTGGAGAGTGGATACATTCGCTTACTGTTATGACCGCATGGCTTGCACGGAGAATCTGGCCATCTTTTGGGAAAAAGGATTTGGGAATGATTTGTCAAATCCTCCCCAGCTGGATGGCAATGACATGCATGTCGACTTGGAGAATTTGAAAACAAAGTTGGAGTTCTTTTATACGTATTATCGGGATAAACTGAATTTTGTGAATGAAGGTTCTTTGAGTGAGCAGTATCGGATGATGGTGATGATTCAGTATTCGCTGGAAGGAACAGCATACGGAGGTACGTATGACAATAAGATTGGTGCCTTCTGGGCTGCACCCAACCGGTTGCAGGATGAAAACCTGAATACGGTGGCGCATGAACTGGGACATAGTTTCCAGTTGCAGATGATTGCAGACGGCAGTGACGGCTGGAGTGGAGGAGCTGGTAGTGGTTTTTATGAAATGACTTCGCAATGGATGCTCTGGCAGGTGAATCCCAATTGGATGACTGAAGAACAATACCATTGGGATGCCTTCAAGCAGGCCACTCATAAGGCTTTTTTGCATACGGATAATATTTACCGTTCTCCTTATGTGCTGGAATATTGGAGTGAAAAACATGGTGAGAAGTTCATCGCCGATATGTATCGGCAAAGTACGGCTAGTGAGGATCCGGTAGCCACTTATCAGCGTATGACCGGAATCACGCAGGACCAGTTTGTGGATGAAATGTTCGACTGCTATCGTCATCTGGTGAACCTGGATTACGAACGGGTGTACGACGTAACACGTGCGCATGCCAATTCTTTTGACAGTTTTGCTCGTTATATGACGCAACTGGCCGACGGAACTTACCAGGTGAAGGCAGAACGCTGTCCGGAGAATTATGGGTTTAATGTAATCAAGCTCACAGTTCCTGCTCCAGGAACTACGGTTACGGTAGATTTTAAGGGACTTCAAGGTGAAGATGTCGCTCCTGATGGTTGTCCGGGATATGACAATGCATGGTGGTATCAGCCTAATTACCGCTATGGTTTTGTCGGCATTACGGAAGACGGAAATTCCATATTGAGTGATGCAGGCCGGACAGATTATTATAATCCTTGAGTTCAACTTATAAATGCAACTTTTTGGGTGCGGATAATAAGCAATAAAA
>ERZ859980.999-NODE-999-length-13354-cov-1.895631_pt1 | contig 13354 bp, 10 predicted proteins | sample MGYA00509984_ERZ859980 | MGnify/ENA primary metagenome ERZ859980 (study PRJEB30046, sample SAMN00715173) | human gut metagenome | study: EMG produced TPA metagenomics assembly of the A metagenome-wide association study of gut microbiota in type 2... | reverse complement strand
CCATTTTTATCAACGATAGAGGTTTTTCGACAGACTGAAAGCTGCGGCGAAACATACATTTTGCCGCAGCTTTAAATTCAAATCCGATCTCAATATTTCCGTACATTCTGTACAGCCATCATTACGAGTGCCGCAACAGTATTATAAAGTGTGATAACACTGGGCGTAAGCAGGGTCATTTCTCTTAGCAGTACCATTACAAGCACCAGAAGAAGTCCGAGTGCGGACGAACCGAGCATAATCGCCTTTGACAGCGAGAAATCACGGACAAGATTCTTTGCCGCCATAATTGCTCTTGCAAACGAGGTGAATGTACCCGAGCAGGAAAGTCCGCCGTTTCCTCTTGAGGTGTATTTAGTGCTTTCGCTGTATTCCTCGTGTGCCTCGTGAGGAAGCACCTTTACGAGCGACGGGTCAAGCTCGAATATATCCGCAAGGCTTTCTGCCGTTACAAGAGAATCAGTAGTATGAACAAGCACCGTTATGCCTCTTGACTGAAGTGTTTTCAGCGTTGACTGTATTTCGGGATTTGCCGTCATGCCCACAACGAACATTGCAACTATATCACCGCTTACCGCAAGATATACAGGCTCAAGACCTTCCGGACAGTATTTGCATTCATTCTTCTTGTTCGGCAGATCTATGTTGTGCATTTCCATAAGTGCCCTGCCGCCGAGCATAACACGCTTTGTTCCTATCCAGCCCGTAACACCGCAGTTATCCTCGTAAATGCAGTTATCAACTTTCTTGAGAAGTTCCTTGTTGCCAAGAGTCATATCATAGAACGGGTATGACAGTATACCGTCTGTGTGTATCGCAAGGCTTGCCGCCATAAGTATAGCTTCGTCAACGCTGGTCTTGATGATTGAGTTCTTCTTCTGCCAGCGCTTCAGCTTTTTAATCTGTACGCTTCCTGCCGGGAACAGCGTCTTTGCGTCTGTCATTACCGTGTTTACATCGGAAAATTCGATTGCCGCATCATATCCCAGCAGTGCCGCATTGCATTCGCTGAGCTTTTTTGAGGCACGGGAAAGAGGTCTGTTCACAACGAACAAAAGCGAGAACGGCGTTACTGTCAATATGGTGGCAATAGCCGCAGAGATTGCCCAGTAAAGCGGATTTTCGGCTCCCGATGTGGCAAATTCACTGCCAAACGGATTTATGAACGCCAGTATTCCTGCCACAAGTCCCGCAACAAGCGAGGCTATTATCAGCTTTATCGACATTCTGTCCGCCTCGTCGTCGCAGTAGCTCGATTTCAGAAAGTCTGTCAGAAATTCGGTTTTACGCATTGCCGCAATCACAGGAATCTTTTCGCCTGCCGCTCTTGTAAGTGCGGAGGCACGTTCCTCACCGTCGATTACCTGCGCATAATATTTCTGGCTGTCGCCCGATATGAATTTGAAGTTACGCTTTGCACGGGAAATCATATATATCTTTCCGATTGTGTTGAACATAAGACCGACCAGTGCGGTTGAAAGATATATGAACGAGTGCCCGAGCTTGAACGTCTGTACGTCAACAAGCGAGATAACTCCGCCGATCAGCGACAGTACCGCTGTAAAAGCACATACCGAGTCGCAGTCGGCTTTTCCGGTCACCAGTTTTACAGCGCCGTTGCTTATTGCTGTAGAGCATATCGCAAAGCCGAGTACGCCAAGCACAAGATAAATGTATATCAGCGAGTTTACATCGCCGGTCGTGCCGTTTATGAAATTGAACGCAGAGCCGAGTCCCAGCTTTGCGAACAGGCTGAAATCGTTCATTGCGGCGATAATAACGCTTATCATCGTTATTACCGTAAGCATACCGAGCCTTACCTTAAGCCCCTTGTGGCTTGCACAGAGATCTGCCCATATCTGACCTGTGCTGTCATAGTCCTCAAATTCTTCCTCAGGCTCTGCCTGTTCTTCGGCTTCGGGTACCTCGTCCTCAAGCACAAAGTCCTTCAGCTTGTGCTTCTTTGCAGCCGCAAGCTCGGCCTGCTTTTCCTCCTCCACAGCGGGATTTTCTGTCGGAATAGTGCCTGTCGCCTCGATTATCTGCTTCTGATAGTCTATGTTCAGCGGATGCGGAAGCGTGGTCCTGTCGCCGTTTATTGTGTTGAGCGTTATCGTGCGGTATGCCTTGACATTTTCCTTGCGTTGCTGTGCAAGATTCCTGTTCAGCTTCTCTATAAGATTATCGGTCGATTTCTTTCCGTGATATTCCTTTACGGGAGCATCGTCGCTTTTCGTATCCGAAACCGCTTTTTCCGAAACGTCTGCGGTATCGCTTATTTTTTCGGCAAGCGAGGTCTTCTGCGGCGCTATGGCTTTCAGATCGTCGCCTGCGATGCCCTGCGTGTTGCCTGCGTACATACCGCTCAGCTCCGCAACGGAAACAAGCTCCTTTTCCTTGACCTGCTCGTTTACCTTTTCCTTGACCTCGAGAGGATTCACAAGTGCCAGCATATCGTCGGGGTCGGAGTTCTCACGCTCCTTTTCAAGCATCATTCTGCGTTTTTCCTCGTCGCTGACGATCTCCTTGCGGATCTCGTGAACAGGCTCGGGAGCTTTTTCGTTTTCAGCCGGCTTTCCCTGCACGGCTTTTTCGTTTTCCGCCAAAACCTTTGCTTTATGCTCGTCAATATCAATCTCACTGCTTGCGTCCGCTATCATAAAATTATCGGTTTCACCAAGCACTTTATCGACATCGCTCTGTTCGCCGGTTATTTTGTCTATATCGGAGTTATCCGTACTGCCGTTATCTTTTCTGCTCTCATAAGACGTTGCTATTGATACTTCGTCTGAGCCGTCCTGCGCTTCGTTTATATATTCTGCGTCAACATTTTCCGTGTCGCCGTCCTTTTCACGCAGATATACGCCGTCCTCGCTTCCGTCAAGTCCTTCTATTATTGCGGTTGCGCTTATGTCGTGATGACGTGGGGGCGTATCATCTCCGTATGATCTGCCGGTATTGTCAGAGTCGCCGCTTTTCTTTGCGTCAAGCTCTGCCAGAATATCGTCTATTGAATAATCAGCCATATCATGAGCGTCCTTTCGTTTCTTATTTTCCGGTCGTGCCTTTATCTGTATTTGACCGCCTCGTACATCAGTATGCCAGCGCAGACCGAAGCGTTGAGCGAATTAACCTTGCCGAACATTGGGAGCGACAGCACAACGTCACAGTTTTCCCTTACGAGTTTTCCGAGTCGAAGCCTTCGCTTCCGATAACGAGTGCTAACGCTCCGGACAAATCTGCCTTGTCTATGGGAGTTCCGTCCGCCTCCGCACCGTATACCCAGACTCCGTGCTTTTTTAGCGTGTTTATTGTATCAACAAGATTTGATACCCTTGCTATCTTTATCCATGCCGCCGCACCTGCCGATGTTTTGAAAACGGTAGGATTGACGGTGGCACTCCGTCTGCACCCGCCGCCTCGGCTGTACGGATTATCGCACCCAGATTATGCGGATCCTGTATCTCGTCACATATAATTATAAAAGGCGCTTTGCCCTTGCTTTCGGCATTTGCCAGAATATCCTCTACCGTGCAGTATGAAACTGACGATAATGCCGCCGCAACGCCGCCGTGCTTGTCGCCGCACAAGGCTTTCAGCTTATCCTCGCCTGCGTCCTTTACGACTATGCCCTGCTTTTTGGCAAGTGCGATGATCTGATTCATCCCCTGCGCACCTTTAAGCACAAAGACGGTGTCTATCGGCTTTTCGGCTTTGAGAGCCTCTGTGACCGCATTTTTACCGTATATAATTTCTTCGTTTGAAGCTGTTCCCATTATGATACCTCTGTAATTTTCTTGTATCTGCATACAGATATGCAGATTAAGTATAACATAAACCGACTTCTTTTGCAAGCAAAATAAAGGCTTGGAGCAACCTTTCACGAATTTTTCACAACGTTTATTGAAAAAATTGCTTAATTATTTTTTATCGTGATGAAGATAATATTATTGTCGGATATTTTCCGACAGCCGAAAGGAGAAGAATAATGGATTTTAAACGTGATGAATCGTTGCAGAAAAGGAAAAACACGGGTTACAGCGACACCGCAAGGATAATGAGAAGGGCGCTCGGTGTTATGGCGCTGAGAAGCTCGGATTTCGATCCCGACGGAAGCTATACCGGTGTATGCGACAATATTTACGAAAAACCCGTGCAGGATGCCGACGATTTATAATTAACGCTTGAAATAAGCCTTCCGTTGTGGTATGATATTTCTGTCCATCACTAAATTTATTATCACAACGGAAGGTGTTTTTTTGTTACATACTGAGCAGGACAAAAAGCAGATAAAGATAATTACGCTCGGTGAGCTTAATCGCCGTGCGGAAGATATTGATACGTTTATCGGAACCTCCGAAAAGCAGTATTCGGATAAAATAGCGGCGGCGGCAGACAGCATAGCACAGTGCCACAAACAAAAGCCGCTGGTGCTTTTGTCGGGGCCGTCCGGTTCGGGCAAAACCACAACGGCATATCGCATAGCGGATGCGCTTGTGAAAAAGGGTATTAAGGCGATAGTCATATCTATGGATGATTATTTCGTGCCGGGAGTTATACCGCCCGATGAAAACGGCAGGGTAGACTTTGAAGCGCCTGCAAGGGTCGATTGCGAGCTTCTGAAAAAAGATCTGCGTACTCTGGCGGCAGGCGGCGAGGTAAGACTGCCTAAATTCAATTTTGCCGATAATTCAAGACAGCACGGCAACGCAATACGATGCGACGGCAACACGGTAGTTATAATAGAGGGCATCCATGCGCTCAATCCCGATGTTACGGGCAAGATGCACGACAGCGCAACGTTTATCTATGTCAGCGTCCGTACAAGAATAGCCGATGAAAAGGGCGGACTTCTCCACCCGTCAAAGATACGCCTTATCCGCAGGCTCTCCCGTGACAAGCTGTTCAGAGGAAGGGATTATCACAGGACGATAGAACAGTTCCCCAGCGTACAGCGTGGCGAAAGCCTTTATATAATGCCGTATAAGCACCTTGCGGATTTCGATATAGATACATTCTTCCCGTACGAGCTTTCGGTATACAGAAGCGTGCTTGCGAAGCTCTGCGACAATGATTTTGACGAATGTATAAGACAGGTCAACCGCTACAGCGAGTTGCCCAGATTCCTGTCGCTGATAAAAGAGGTTCCGCCGGAGGCAGTCCCCGAAAATTCGCTTATAAAGGAATTTATAGGCTGAAAAGCGGCAGTGTGTACTTGTGCAAAATCACAAATCCAACCTCAAAACTTGGTTGTTTTTAACTAAAAATCAAACTCATCTATTTACTTTTTTGTGGATATGGTGTATAATAAAAATCAGTTCAAGATTAGAATGGCAACGGAAGGTGTATATTATGGCAGCTTACAGTGCAAATGATACCGGCATACTGCTTGAAAGCGGTACTAACGAGCTGGAGCTTTTAGAATTTAATGTATGCGGAAATTCCTACGGCATAAACATTGCCAAGGTCCGTGAAATAATGATGGAACAGGAACTTGTCCCGATGCCTCAGGCACCCGATGAGATAGAGGGCGTATTTATGCCCCGTGACAAGCTGATTACCGTTATCGACTTACATAAGGTGTTAGGCACCGAAAAGCCGGAGAACGCAAGAGGATTATTCATAATCTGCGAGTTCAACGGAATGGATATAGGCTTTCACGTTACGGCAGTGCAGGGCATACAGCGCATAGGTTGGACAGCTATCGAAAAGCCCCCTCAGGTTTCGGGCGATTCGACTACCGGCATAGCTACCGGTATAGCAAAGGTTAACGGAAAGATTCTTGTTATCCTTGACTTTGAGAAGATAGTAAGCGATATAAACAAGGCGGCAGGACTTGATCTCAAGGGTGCCGAAAATGCAAAGGCTACGGCAGTGACAGCTGAAAAGCATATCGTAATAGTCGAGGATTCGCAGTTCCTCAACAAGATGATAGTAAACAGCCTTTCGGATATAGGCTTTAAGGAGATCCGCTCTTTCCCCAACGGAAAAGAGGCGTGGGACTATATATCTCAGTTTTCGGGCTACAACGGCGATGTTACAAATTGCGTAGCCGCAGTTATAACCGATATTGAGATGCCCCAGATGGACGGACACCACCTTACAAAGCTCATAAAATCCGACCCCACACTTAAAAAGATACCCGTTTTCCTGTTCTCATCGCTCATAAACGAGCAGATGTATCAGAAGGGACTTTCAGTAGGTGCGGACGAACAGTTCTCAAAGCCTCAGATAGGTATGCTTATCGAGCGGCTTATGCAGATACTGAGCTGATAATTTTTTGCTTATTCGCTGTTTGCCTTTTTGCTACCGGCAACAGTTGAATATCTGATTTTCATTTTTATTCCTTACTTAAGTTTGTTTCGTTTCATTTGAATTTTACCGGCAGAAGTAACATTCTGCCGTCATTTTTTTGTTCTGCGGCTTTATATGCTTGAAGTTAAGACGGATATGTGATAATATATATTAATAAGATTACGATTGCAGAGAAAGGAATGACGCTTTTGAGGATAGTATCTCTGTCCGACGATGAACCAGCCGATTCAAAGCTGTTTTCCGAGTACGGAATATGCCTTTATATCGAACACGGCAGGAACATAATTCTTTTCGGTACGGGAGCGTCTGCTCTGTATCTCAGCAACGCAGAGCGTCTTGGCATACCTGCGGATAAGGCTGATACGCTTATAATCCCCGTAAATGCCGATGATTGCACGGGCGGCGTTGAAACAGCGGTGCGAAAGAACAGAAATATACGCATTTTTATAAGAGAGGACGAAGCTGCCGATTGTGCCGTGAAGGAAAAACTGCTCAGAGTACGAAGCGGACTTCCTCAATCGTTCTACAGAAGCGACAGATACAACACGTTCCGTTTTGAACGCTTCACAGAGGTATGCAAGGACTTCTATCTTGTCGCCGCAGAAAAGAAGGATAAGGCCGCCGAAGCCGACAGGCATTTTTATATAAGGAAAAAGGGCTTTTATGTGCCGGACGATTTTTCGGGAGAATGCTTTGCCGTATGCTTCCCCGGCAGAAGACGTGACGGCTTTGTGCTGATAACGGGCGGTGCGTATACGGGCATCGCAGGTATGATAAATACGGCGAAAAGGCTGTGGGACGCTCCGGTCTTGTCTGTAGTCGGTTGCTTTGCCTACACAAACAGGCTCGGAAAACAGACCGTACAGCAAAGCCATATAGCAAAGTCGGCGGAGGAGCTGTCAGGGCTTCGCACAGGCAGTATATACACCTGCCATAACACAGGAAGAAAAGGCTATGAAACAATGAAGGATATACTCGGTGACAGGTTGCAGTACCTGCGTGCCGGAGAGGAGTTGAATTTTTAATGAACGTACTGGTAGTCGGTTGCGGTAAGGTAGGTTCACGTCTTGCAAACACGCTGTGCGATGAGGGCATAGACGTTTCGGTAATAGCAAGGACGGCGGCGGAAGCGGATAAAATGCTTGAGCCTGATTTCAAGGGCAGTCTTTTATGCGGTGTGCCGATAGATCAGGATAATCTCAAAAAGGCGGGCATTGAAAGCTGTGATGTCGTATGCGCCGTTACGGACGATGACAACACCAACATAATGGTGTCACAGCTTGCAAAGGAGGTTTACGGAGTAAAGAAGGTCGTCAGCCGTATCCTTGACCCTGAAAGAGGAGATATATTCGCCCATTTCGGACTTGAAACGGTCTGCCCGACAAAGCTCACAGTTGAAGCGATATGCTCTGCGATAAAGCCTATGCTGGAAGAAAAATACGTCAGCTTCGGCTCGCATATGGTGCGTTTCACCACAATGGAGATACCTAAGGAATTTATCGGCATGACTCCCGTTGACATAGAATATGAGGAGAACGAAACGCTGTATGCGATAATCAGGGCAGACAGCACGATGGAAATAGTGAATAATTATAACGTTGTTATGAGAGAGGGCGACAAGCTGATATTCTCAAAAGCCATCTGACATAAACGACAGAAAGGATCTGTAAAATGCACTCGCTTATAATAGGCGGCGGAAAGATAGGCTACTATCTGACCAAAGTTCTTATTGAAAAGGGATACGATGTATCCGTTGTTGAAAAGGAAAAGGAAGCCTGCCAGAAGTTTGCAAACGACCTTAACATAACCGTAATAAAGGGTGACGGCACAAGCGTTTCCGTGCTTGAACAGGCGGGAGTTGCCGATGCCGACAGCGTTATTGCCGTGACAGGACGTGACGAGGATAACCTTGTTGCCTGCCAGCTTGCAAAAAGGCTCTATCAGGTGAAAAAGACCATAGCAAAGGTAAACAACCCCAAAAACGTTGAGGCGCTCAAGAAACTTGGCGTAGATATAGTTGTAAGCTCTACCGATAACATTACAGGTCAGCTTGAGCGTGAGATAGACAGCGGCAAGATAAAGGAGCTTCTTCCTCTCGGCGCAGGAAATGCAGGCGTTTTCGAGATAGTGCTTGACAACAGCTTTACGCTTCAGAACGTTCCGCTTATGGAAATGGAAATACCGCTGACGCTCAACATTATTTCTATTATCCGCAATGAAACCGAGCTGATAATCCCAAGAGGTCACACCACTCTTGAGATAGGCGACAAGCTGATGATATTATCCAAAATCAAGGACAAGAACGACATTTTCAAGGCGTTTAAGATAAAGGCGTGACGTGTATGTAACACGCATTTTGTCAATTATCAGTAAATAAATCCTCGATAGGAAAATTTTTATTGTGAAATTGCATAAAATCGGCGATCGGTTTTAGTGCAATTTCACTTTATTATCTACAAAATATTTTATTCAGCCTTGAATAAGGATAACGTATGTTGTATAATTAGTAAGTAAGAAAATCGGACCGGAAGAAAGGGAAAAATTTATATGACTTCACCATTTACAGAAAATGAAATAACCCGTAAGCTGACGGAGGTGCTGGAGTACGACTTCAGAGTATCCCCCGCAGAAGCAACTCACACCCAGATTTACAAGGCTTTATCAAAGATAGTGGTAAACTACCTTAAGGAAAAGCGCTCGATGTTCATGACCGACTGCAACTCAAAGGGCAGAAAGCAGGTCTACTATCTTTCAATGGAATTCCTTATGGGACGTTCGTTAAAGACAAACCTCTACAACCTCGGTATGCAGGACGAAGTGGCAAAGGCACTCAAGAAGCTTGATGTAAAGATTGAACATATCTATGAGGAAGAACCCGATGCAGGACTCGGTAACGGCGGTCTTGGCAGACTTGCCGCCTGCTACCTTGACGGACTTGCAACCTGCGCATTCCCCGCAACAGGCTACTCTATCCTTTACGAATACGGTATCTTCAAGCAGAGGATCATAGACGGCTGGCAGACAGAGCTTCCCGATGACTGGCTGCCCGGCGGCAGAGCGTGGCTCGTACCCGTACCCGATCAGGCTATAGAGGTTCATTTTGACGGCGAGATCTACGAGAAGTGGGAGCAGAACTACCACAGCGTAAGTCACGTTAACTATAAGACAGTAAACGCAGTACCCTATGATATGTATGTATCGGGCTATGACAGCAAGGGCGTTTCAAAGCTCCGTCTTTGGAGCGCAGAGAGTATGTCGTTTGATATGAATATGTTCAATCAGGGCGACTATGCAAAGGCTATCGGTGCAAATAATATCGCACACTCACTGACAAAGGTACTTTACCCCAACGATAATCATCTTGAGGGTAAGGCTCTTCGTCTGCGTCAGCAGTATTTTATGAGCGCCGCTTCCGTAGGCGATATTGTAATGCGTCACATGAACGTTTACGGTACTCTTGAAAACCTTCACGAAAAGGTAGCTATCCATATAAACGATACCCACCCCACCCTCGCTATTCCCGAGCTTATGAGAATACTGCTCGATGACTGCGGTTATGACTGGGATAAGGCGTGGAACATCATCACAAATACATTCGATTATACAAACCATACGGTTATGGCAGAAGCGCTTGAAACGTGGGATGTCGATCTTATGCAGAGAATACTCCCCAGAATCTACGCTATCATAGTTGAAATAAACAACCGTTACTGCCTCATCTTATGGAAGTAACAGGCGGCGACAGCGAGAAGGTAACAAGAATGTCCATCATTCTTGACAACCGTGTAAAGATGGCTAACCTCTGCTGTGCGGCAAGCAGCTCTGTAAACGGCGTTTCTAAGCTTCACTCCGAAATCATCAAGGACAGCGTATTCCACGATCAGTACACTGTTACTCCCGATGCCTTCAAGAACGTTACAAACGGTATCGCATACCGTCGTTGGTTACTCGCAAGCAATCAGGGACTTACAAATCTCCTTACCGAGTGCATAGGCGACGGCTTCAAGAAGGATGCGTCAAAGCTTGCAGATTTCAAGAAGTTTGCAACGGATAAGTCGGTTCTTGATAAATTAGCCGCTGTAAAGTTAGCTAACAAGCAGGCTTTCGCAAAGTATGTATACAACACCACAGGCACTAAGCTTAACTGCAACGGTATTTTCGATGTACAGGTAAAGCGTCTGCACGAATACAAGCGTCAGCAGTTAAATGCAATGAACATTATCGCAGATTACATTTATCTGCTCAATAATCCCGATGCGGACTTTGTACCCAAGACCTATATCTTCGCTTCAAAGGCGGCACCCGGCTATTATATGGCAAAGCAGATAATCAAGATGATCTGGTGCATAGGCGAAGAGCTTAAGAAGAATCCCAAGCTGAACGAAAAGCTTGCTGTTGTATTCCTTGAAGATTACAAGGTAACACTGTCAGAGATTCTTATGCCCGCAAGTGAAATTTCTGAGCAGATCTCTCTCGCAGGAACAGAGGCTTCCGGTACAGGTAATATGAAGCTGATGCTCAACGGCGCTCTTACAATGGGTACCTATGACGGTGCAAATGTTGAGATACACGAAGCGGTAGGCGATGACAACATCTTCATCTTCGGTATGTCAACTCCCGAGGTAAATCAGCTTAAGGCTGAGGGATATGACCCCGAAAAGATATACAACTCACACGCAGTTATCAAGAGCGTTCTCGAAAAGATGTACAAGGGTATAAACGGTGCAACATTCGAGGAGGTAGCAAATTCACTGCGTCACGCAGACAGATATATGTGCTTTGCCGATTTCGACAGCTACAGAGGAACACAGGCAAAGGCAAGCGAAACCTATAAGGATAAGTACCTCTGGAATAAGATGTCGCTTATAAATATCGCATCTGCAGGCATATTCTCGGCTGACCGTGCCGTTACAGATTATGCCCGTGACATCTGGAAGTTAATTTAACAGACAGTAGCCCGAGATAATAAAAAAAGTCCGTTGCAACCAACGGACTTTTTCGGGTATATATAACCACCCTCCGACTTTAATCCGAAAGGAATGTTTTTTAATGGATACTCCGATATTCGACTGCTTCGACTTAAACTATAAAAGCCCCTTCGGAGCAATACGACAGTATCAGCCCAGCACATTCTCCCTGCGTTTTCCGAGGAATGGAACGTCAGCGACCCTACTCTTGTAATGTTCCGCCCCGGCGAAAAGGAACGCTTCATACCGCTTGATATTACCGATACGACCACAGAATGCAACGTGTTTACCTGTAATTTCAACCCCTTGCATAAAGGTCTGCACCACTATTATTTCTCTTTGATGATAGACGGCAACAGGCGATATGTAAAGCGTAGCGGAGCAAGGCTCGGTGTTCTTGATAACGGTGATCTGTTCCAGCTTACCGTTTTTGATAAGGATATGGCGGCTCCCGATGGATAAAGGGCGGAATTATGTATCAGATATTCCCCGACAGATTCTGCCGAAGCGGAGAAAAGCACGAAAACGTTCCTACAGACAGAATAATCCACGAGAACTGGGAGGATACCCCGTTCTTCCGTCCGGACAACAGAGGAATTATCCGCAACAACGATTATTTCGCAGGAGATTTCAAAGGCATAGAAAGCAAGCTCCCTTATCTTCAGAGTTTAGGCGTTACCTGCATTTATCTCAACCCTGTTTTCGAGTCACACGAAAATCACCGTTATTCGACCGCCTGCTATGAGCATATCGACCCTATGCTCGGCACGGACGAGGATTTTGAGCATCTGTGCAAACAGGCTAAAACATACGGTATAGACATTATCCTTGACGGCGTGTTCTCGCATACGGGTGCTGACAGCATCTATTTCAACAAGTTCGGCAGATACGGAGATCACGAGGGCGCATACAGAGATCCCGACAGCAAATATAAAAACTGGTACTGCTTCTCACGCTATCCTTTCGATTATGAATCGTGGTGGGGCATTACCACACTTCCCAATGTAAATGAGAACAACCCCGACTACACAGAATATATCTGCGGTGAAAACGGTATATTACAGCGTTGGATAGACAAGGGCGCAAGAGGCTGGCGACTTGACGTTGCCGATGAGCTTCCCGATGAATTCCTTGACAATCTCAATAAGGCTGTAAAAGCCAAGGGCGACGATAAGGTCATCTACGGCGAGGTATGGGAGGATGCGTCCAACAAGGAGAGCTATGGTGTCCGCAGACGTTATCTTATAGGCGGTCAGCTTGACAGCGTTATGAACTATCCTTTCAAGGAGGCTATCATAAACTACTGTAAGTACGGTGATGCAAGAGGCTTTGAGGACGGAGTTATGACTATACTTGAGCATTACCCCAAGCCCAGTGCCGATATGCTGATGAACTTCCTGTCAACTCACGATACCGAGCGTATCTTGACAAGACTTGCCGGCGAGGATGTAGGCTGGCACGACAGAGAATGGCAGGCTGAACGCTACCTTTCGCCCGAACAGTACGTTTACGGTCTTTCACTGCTTAAATGCGCTATGGTACTGCAATTCTTCCTGCCCGGTGTGCCGTGCATATATTACGGCGATGAAGCAGGTCTTGAGGGCTATAAGGACCCGTTCAACAGACGCTGTTACCCGTGGGGCAAAGAGAATATAGATATGATAGACTTCACAAAACAGCTTGCAGGGATAAGAAAGGCAAGCAAGGCGTTCGCTCAGGGCGAAATGAAGTTTTTAAGCTGTACACCTGAGGAATGCGTATTTGCAAGAATTGACAAGCTAAACCGTGAGGCAGCCGTTATATTCCTGAACAAGTCGAAATATCCTAAGACATTTAAGCTCGATGACTAGCATATATGAAGGACGAATATACCGACCCGAAATTCCTCAGAAAGCCTCACGAGAGCGAAGAAAAGACGATAAAGCTCTCTCCGTTTGATTACGGCGTGCTTGTATGCAGTATATAAATATTTGCTTGTTTTTTTACACACGATAGTGTATAATCTATTTGTAACCACTATGTGACGTCTGCCCTCAGGCAGAACGGAAAGGAAAGAAAAATGGGAAAAGCAT